>Ga0268281_1000694_pt1 | contig 23525 bp, 19 predicted proteins | sample saktaG_10_FD_190134 | JGI IMG/M metagenome (GOLD analysis project Ga0268281, IMG submission 190134) | Saline water microbial communities from Sakinaw Lake, British Columbia, Canada - sak_2011_5_24_50m | ecosystem: Environmental > Aquatic > Non-marine Saline and Alkaline > Saline ...
GATGCCACAAATTGACGCTGAACGCAAGAAATCGACCACCAGAGGCAAGAACAGGGCGCTATTCAATTGTTAACTTACCATAAAATTACATTCTCCGATACACTCTACAGCCGATTTGGAATATAACGGATAGGCGAACAATCCGTTTGTTTCTGAATCTGCTGTAGTGAATGGCCGCCTACTCCCGCTTCGACAGCTTGGCCAGCAACATCACCAGCCCAGCCACCGCCCCCGCTACTATGCCAAAGATGACCGACTCGCGCGGGCCAAAGGCGGTGTTGACGGTGCCTTCCACCTCGCTGGCCAGCAAGAACACTACGCCGCTGTTCTCGGCCTTGATGTTGCGGGCGAACATCGCTACCGACCCGCTCTGGTCCATCGTCACGTCGCCGCGAGCCAGCAGCAACTGCGCCCTTGACTGCTCCATCGTCACGTTGCCTTCAGAGATAACAGCGCCCGCCCGCGAGGCGGCGAGGCTGGCCGTCTGCGTCTGGGCCATACCGACGCCTCCACCAAGCATCTCCAGATGATCCGTCCGTGCCTGTACCACCCCTCCCTGTCGGACGACCAGGTTATCGGCGGTGACGGATTGCGCTCCCGCCTGACGTAAGGTGACGTGGGTTCCCTGTACGTTGCGGGCTCCCCCACGGGTGATGTTCACCACCTCAGCGGTAACATCTCCCGCATCGTTCTTCTTCTGCTCTTCCACTTTTTCACCTCCAGCAGTGTTTTTGATCTCGTTGTCCATTGTCTAACCTCCCTTCAGCCTTACGTTTTACGTTTCACGTCTTCACGTTTCACGTCTTTACGTTTCACGCCTATTCTATCACGGTATGAAGCCACGGTCAAGCCTGTTGGTCGGGTGCTCGTTCCAACCTCCAATATCCAATACCCAATATCCAACCTCCCGCCCCCGCCACGACCAGGAACCCCGCCGCCATCAGCCACAGCCCCCAGCCGACGTGGATGGGCTGGCCGTAAACCCTGTCCAGCGCGCTGCGAATGGAGAGGAATTGCCACACTGGGGGGATGGCTCCTACGAGGGAGATGACTATCAACAGCCCGGCCACCACAGCCTTCGGCAAGCGGCGATAGAGCAGGGATGCCCCGATGACGGCCAAACAGCCTGCCGCCATCGAGAATTGTCGTCGAAATTCGTCTGAGCCTAAAGCCTGGAGGATGAAGGGGTAGGGGGGCAGGACGATGATGGCCAGCACGATAGCGACGATCACCATGATCGCTCTGGCCCACAGGGGATAGCGCCAGTAGCGATTGCTACCCATCAGGGCCAGGCAGAGGGCCGCGGCCAGAACTGGCAAGTAGAAAAGCTCGCGGATCACGAACTCGGTGCCCGCTCTCACCCCAGGCAGGAACTTGACGAACTCGGCCATGTCCAGCCCGCTCAGCACCAGCGCGGCCGTTTTGTGATTCACCCAGGGGCCCCAATAGCCGATCAGGACCAGGGCGATCCCGATTAGAAACCAGGTTTTTGACCCCTTAGTGTCCAGAATGTGCGCAATTGTTAGCATCTTCGATACCCTGAGGAATGTTGTTGAGTGAAAAACCTGGTTTCTCTCACTTGCTAAAACACGAAGGTGAACGTCAGGTCATTCACGTTGGTATTGGTCGGCCCGGTGATGAGCAGATCACCCAACTGCTGGAAAAAGTGGTAGGAGTCGTTGTCGGCCAGGTACTGGGCGGCCGCCAGGCCCACTTCCTGGGCTCGTCGCAGGGTGGAGCCGTCGGCGATGGCGCCGGCCGCGTCGGTGGGGCCATCGGTGCCGTCGCTGGCCAGGGGGACGATCATCACCTCCTCCAGACCGGCGATTTCCAGGGCCGCGCTGAGGGCCATCTCTTGATTGCGTCCCCCCAGGCCCTTCCCACGGATAGTCACCGTCGTCTCTCCGCCAGCTATTACGCAAGCTGGCCGGGGCAGGGGGCGGCCCGAATGGACGATCTCCTTGGCGATGGCGGCGAAGACCCTGGCTACTTCCCTGGCCTCGCCCTCGACGAAGGTGGAAAGCAGCAGGGTGTGGAACCCCAGTTCTTTAGCTTTCGTAGTGGCCGCTTCAGCGGCAACCTCGTTGCTGGCGATGATCAGGTTGTGGGTTCGGGTGAAGGCCTCAGCGCCCACTTTGGGTGTCTCCGAGATCAGACCCTCCGCGCCCTGCCACAGCCGCTCGATGATGGGCCTGGGAAGCTCTTCGATCAGGCCGTACTTCTCGATGACGCCGTAGGCATCGGCGAAGGTGGTGGTATCGGGCACCGTCGGCCCGGAGGCGATGACGTCCAGCGGGTTGCCCACCACGTCGGAGAGGATGAGAGAGGCGATCTCGGCGGGGTAGGCCAGGCGAGCCAGATTTCCCCCCTTGGTCTGGGAGAGGTGCTTGCGCACGGCGTTGATCTCGTTGATGGTAGCTCCGCAGCGCAGCAGGGCATCGGTCAGCGATTTCACGTCCGCCAGGGTGACCCCCTCTGCGGGCAGGGTCATCAGCGCCGATCCCCCGCCAGAGATGAGGCATAAGACCAGGTCCTCGTCCGTGGCCTGGCGGGCCAGCTCCGCCATCTGCTTCGTGCCGGCCATGCCAGCGGCATCGGGGATGGGATGGCCGGCCTCGTTGAGGCGGATGATGTCGGTTTTTGCTCCGTAGCCGTACTTGACGTTGACCAGCCCGGCGGTCACGCGCTGGCCCAGAATCTCCTCGACGGCCTGGGCCATGGAGCCGCCGGCCTTGCCTCCGCCGATGACGTAGATATTGCGGTAGCGGCCGAGGTCGTAGATTCGTTGGCCGATGCGCAGGGTGTCATCGGAGAGAGAAACCTGTCGTTTGACGGCGTTGACGGGGTCTACTGCTTCCAGGGCCGCAGACAGGATAGCCAGCGCCTGCTCCCGTCGTTCTCTCGTCTGGCCGCTTTTGAGCACTTCGGGGTCAAACATCGTTGCCTCCTGGCTATATGTTGGCCAAAAAGAGGTGGGCGATGAGGCCGGCAACGGGCGGGAAGATCAGCGTGGAGATCACCCGCGCCAGTGTGACTTTCGGCCCGATGATACCTGCCTCTAATGGCAGACGGCTTACTGACCAGAGGGAGTAAGCGGTGATGAAGCTCACCATCGTGCCGATGCTCGCCCCGGCCTCGTAGAAAGAAGCGGCGATGGGGAAGACGGAGTAGGGCGAGCCTGGCACGAGGCCGCCAGCAATGCAGCCCAGCAGGATGCCCTTGATTCCTGCCTGCGCTCCTAGCCACTGGCTGATCACCTCCTTGGGGATCAGCACCCGCGCCAGGCCGGCCACGGCGAAGGAGGCCAGCAAGATGAGCAAGTTGTCCCAGATGGTCCTGGCCCCCAGCTTCAGACCGACCAGGTGAACGCCGCCTCGAAAATAGGCCACGACGGTCAATATCACGGCCAGAGCGATCATGATGATAGTAGCTGCATCCATCTTTTTCACCTCACACTCTCCTCGCAACTGTTCATCTCCTCCCCCTCGCAGAGCCTGCCCTGAGCTTGCCGAAGGGGGGAGGTTGGGTGGGGGCGGATTCTTCGATGGAAGGCTCACCCTCCCCTAGCCCCTCCCTGGGAGGGAGGGGTGAAGGCTTAGTGATCCTCAAGGGTTTTTCTCCAGTCGCGCAGCGCCTGGCGGTGGGCCTGGAAAGCCAGGTCTCTCGGCAGTTCATCGGGCGCGAAAAAGCCCGCCTCACTGGCATCGTCGCCGGCTACCATCTCCCCGCCCACTATGTGGGCAGAGTAGAGAACCAGGATCAAGTGCCCGTAGAAGTCACTGTTGACAGAATACACGCCCAGGAGGCGGTCTAGCTCTATCTCCAGGCCTGTCTCCTCGCGGCACTCACGGATGGCCGTCTCCTCGATGGTTTCGCCGTACTCGGCGAAGCCCGCCGGCAGCGTCCAGGAGCCAAAGTGGGGCTCGATCCCTCGCTGCACCAGGACGACTCGCCCCGCGTCCTCTATCAGCACGCCTGCGGCCACCTTGGGGTTGAGGTAAAAAATGAAGCCACACTCCTGACATACCAGGCGCTCCTTCTCGTTAATCATCTGGGAGGCCAGCCGGCCAGCGCAGTGGGGGCAGAACTTGGGCTTTAAGGTGTTTTGTTCGCTAGATTTCATTTCTATTCCATGGAGAAACCAGGTTTTTCTCTATCTGAGCAAGTAGATCTTTGCTTCTGAGGTCTCCTGGGACGTGCAAAGGTGTTCTATCAACAAAAAACCTGGTTTCTGATTCCGGCTTTATCCCAGGGTCTCGTACAAGTTAAGGAGCTTTGCCGCTGCCTTCTCCCACGTAAACTTCTTCGCTTGCTCTAATCCCCTGGCGATCATCTCCTCCTGCAGCGCGTCATCTTCCAGAACTTGCCTCATGGCCTGGGCCAGGGCCAGGGCTTCTACGTCTGTGGCTTTCACCATCAGCCCCGCCTGGCCTACCACCTCAGGGAGTGAAGAGGCGTCGGAGGTGATCACCGGCGTGCCGCAGGCCAGGGCCTCCAGGGGCGGCAGTCCGAAGCCCTCGTACAGGGAGGGAAAGACGAACAGGTCGGCCAGGTTGTAGAGGGCAGGCAGGTGCTCGTCGGCCACGAAGCCGGGAAAGACGACCTTCTCCTCCAGCCCCAGTCGTTCGACGGTGGCGAAGATCTCCTCGTAGAGCCAACCCTTGCCCCCAGCGATGACCAGGTGCAAATCGCAAATCGCAAATCGCAAATCTGCAAAGGCTTCGATGAGGCGGGTGAAGTTCTTGCGGGGTTGCAGGGTGCCCAGGCCAAGGATGAACCGGGATGGGAGGTTGTACTGCTTTCTCACTTGTTCCAAGTAGGCTTGATCCTTGATGGGACGGAAGCGCTCCTCCACGCCGGGGTAGACCACCTCGATCTTGCTCAGCTCCACACCCAGCAGCTCCACCAGGTCGTCTTTGGTGCTCTGTGAATCGGCCAGCACCAGATCAGCCCGCTGCACGGAGCGGGGCACTACCTTGTTCAGATAGGCCCGCAGGTTGGCGTCGGCGCACTGGGGGTAGCGAATGAAGGACAGGTCGTGGACAGTGACCAGGGTCCTGGCCCGGCGCACCGGTGGCAGGACAAAGTCGGGCGACTGGAAGATGTCCACCGGGCCGGTGGCCAGCTCCACCCAGAGGGGCAGCCGCAGGCGATGCCACAGGATGGCCAGGGCGCGGTCGGAGAGGGGCGCCGAGCGCATCTGAAAATTGGGCGGCCAGCCCACGTCTGCTAGCCGCTGTCCGCTTGCCGCTGCAAACAGGACATAATCGTGGTCTCGATCGAGCTCCGCCAGCGACCTCACCAGTTCCCGTGTATAGCGCCCGATGCCCGCTCCCTGGCGAACCGCCGCCGTATAATCAATGCCGATGCGCAATGCTAAATCCCCCGGTAGGTCCAAAGGCGATTGGCGCCGAAGTTCCAGAACAGCACAATGATGGTAGCGATTGCTTTGGACAGGTTATAGGCCAACTTGTAGTGGGCCAGGCCGATGTTGAGAGCCAGCGCAGCCATTGGAGTCGCCAACGCGCCTGCTTCACCCAGCACCCAGGCATCCAGGCTGAGGAAGATGGTCTGATTGAGCAACAGGCCGCCGACGTTGACCAGGAAGAACTGGGCGAGTTGAGGGGCGATGGACCTGTCCCTCGATTCGGGGAACGTCCACAGCCTGTTCCAGATGAAATTGCTGAACACCGCCACCGTGAACGAACAGGTATTCGCCAGCACCTTGCTGAAGCTGAAGGCCAGGATGAGCAGATTGAGGCCGCCGAAATCAATCAGCGCTCCCAGCGTGCCCACCACGGAGAACTTGAGAAAGCGCGTGATCTCTTTGGAGTTGGCGCGAGCGAAGTTGACGGTTCTGGACAGAGTGTTGTTGGTTTTCATGATATGTTTCACGTCTTCACGTTTGACGTTTCACGTTTGACGTTTCACGTTTCACGGCCACAAAGAGCAATCCCAGCAAGATAGCCACGTGCAGGTACATGTTGTGCACGTAGAGATTATCGAACAGGTTGTGGACCGACAGGTGGGTGATGACGCCCAGTATCCCAACCGCTATCCCTCGCCAATAGCCCTGAGTTGTTCGGACCACCTTCCAGGCTTGCCAGAAGGCTGCTCCCCAGAGGACGAAGTAGGCCGCCAGGCCGATCAGCCCGGCTTCGGCGGCGATGTTGAGGTAGTAGTTGTGGGCGTGACCCAGTGGCTCCGTCCAGCCCGGCAGCGAATATGCCGGGTAGACAGGCTCGTAGTTGCCGATGCCTACTCCCAGCCAGGGCCGGTCGCTGAACATCCCCCAGGCGGCTTGCCAATGAGCCATCCGCTCAACCACAGCGTAGTTGGCATCGGTTAGTCTCACTCCTCGCACATCGAAAATGTTCAAGTAGGGGAGGAAACTGGTGAAACGCTGAACGATGGTCTGAGGCAGCGCCTGGACGCTTGCCAGCGTCAGCACCAGAGCTGGTAGCAGACAGAGCAGGGCGAACAGAACCGTCGCTCGCCGGCTGTGCGCCAGATTCATCAGAACGAAAGCCGCGGCAAAGCCCAGCCAGGCCCCACGGGACCAGCTCATGAGCAAAGCTGCGCCCATGGTGGCCAAGCCGAAGAGGGCGAGTAGCGCGTTTCCCCTCCCTCGGAGGGAGGGGCCAGGGGAGGGTGGGCCTTCCGTGCCGCAGAATCCACCCCCTCCCAGCCTCCCCCCTTCGGCAAGCTCAGGGCAGGCTCTGCTAGAGGGAGGAGTTTTATCGCCCTCCTGAACGGTCGCTCCCCATTTACCAGTTCCCAGTAGCACACCGAAGGCCAGCGGCAAAACCAGTCCCAGGTAGCCCCCATAAGGATTGGGCTGCTCGAAGGTGCCGTAGGCCCGCACGAAGCGGCCGAGGACGACGAAGGCCTGCGGTCCCACGCGGCCGAGGAACTGGCAGAAGCCGAGGAGGGCCTGGCCGATGCCCGCCAGCAACATTGAGAGGACCACAACCTTGGCCTGCTCCCTCTCAATGACGTTGGCTACGAAGAGGTAGACGCCCAGCACTTCCACCCACTTGAGGATTTCCTTGAAGCTGTACTTCAGTGAGAGGGCTCCCGTCAGCGACAGGAGGATGGCTCCCAGGAAGATGAGCAGGGGCAGAAGCAACGGCGGGTGAGTGGTCTTGATCTCTCCGACTGCGACCATCCTGGCCAGCCATGCGGCCAGCACCAGACCCACCAGCGCCTCCGCCGCCCCTACCGTGAAGCCGCTGATGGCAATTTCCCTGACCGATCCGAAGGGGACGGCCAGGATCAGGAGATACAAGCCATACTCAGGGCGGATCAGGACAGCCAGGAAAACGATGCTGCCCAGCACCACACCTCCCGCCAACGTCAGGGGCAGGAGAGCGATGCTCAGGCCGACGGTGAGTACAATCAGGAGCAGCGCCGCATTGAACAACGGGCTTCCCCAACTAAGGTTTGCAGACTTCCGAAGTCTCCAGACTTCGGAAGTCTTCCTCATAATGCTAGATCCGTTCCCTAAACCACTCAACCGTCTTTCGCAGTCCTTCCTCCAGGCTAACCTTGGGCCCCCAGTTCAGCACCTTCTTGGCCTTACTGATGTCCGGGCGGCGCACCTGGGGATCGTCCTTGGTGCGCTCGTCGGTCGGGGCGATGAAAACTATCTCCGATGAGGAGCCGGAAAGCTCCAGCACCTGGTGGGCGAATTCGAGGATGGTCATCTCATCAGGGTTGCCCAGGTTGACCGGGTAGACCTCGTCGGACAGGAGCAGACGATACATGCCCTCCACCATGTCGGATACATAACAGAAGCTGCGGGTTCGGGAGCCATCGTCGTATATCGTCAGCGGTTCGCCCCGCAGGGCCTGGGTGACGAAGTTGCTCACCACCCGGCCGTCGTCTGACCTCATGCGTGGGCCGAACGTGTTGAAAATGCGGGCGATGCGGGTATCCACGCCGTGATAGCGGTGGTAGGCCATGGTCAACGCCTCGGCAAAGCGCTTGGACTCGTCGTATACCCCCCGCGGCCCAACGGGGTTGACGTGGCCCCAGTAGTCCTCGCGCTGAGGGTGCTCCTGGGGGTCGCCATAAACCTCCGAGGTGGAGGCCAGCAGGAAGGAGGCTTTTTTGGTCAGGGCCAGCCCCAGGGCCTTGTGGGTTCCCAGAGCCCCCACTTTGAGGGTGGGAATCGGCTTCTCCAGGTAATCTACCGGGCTGGGCAGTGACGCCAGGTGAAGGATGGCATCCAGGTGCCCTTCCACGTAGATATAGTTGGTCACGTCGTGCTTGATGAACGAGAAGCCGTCCTGGCCTGCCAGATGAGCGATGTTGTCAATGGTGCTGGTGCTCAGGTTGTCCATGGCGATGACCTGATGCCCTTCGGCCAGGAAACGATCGCAGAGGTGCGAGCCGATAAACCCGGCCCCGCCCGTGATGAGAATACGCATTATAACCCTCCTGGATTTGGATCAAGCGGTAGTATACAACAAAGGGACGATAGCGTCAACTACTTGTTGAGGTTGGGGTATCTTCTCAATATTTTTGGGGAAAGGGGTGCATATGGGCATAGCGAGCATCCGCCGGTTGAGTAGACCTTCAGGTCGTATCGAAACCCAGGATGGGAGCGGGTCTACCGACAACCCGCTTGGCCTCGATACATCTCGGTTTCGACAGGCTCAACCCAAGACGCTCCTATCAACGAATTCCTGGCCGTAGAAGAGGCGTATTCCGGCTACGTGAGGCAACCTCTCCTGCAGAAGGTGCAGGCTGCTATCTCCTAACCTTTCCCCTAATTTCTACTGTTCCCTCCAAGTTCCTCTGCCCTGGCGACAACCCCAAGCGTCAGAAAGAACACGAAGGCCAGGTCCACCAGGAAGTACGAATTGTCAATCAGGCCGTGGGCCAGAAATGCAACCATGCTGGCCATGAGTCCCAGGAGCAGGGCCTTCAGGTCACGGTCTCCCAGTTTGCGATACAGGCGCAGTGCTTTCCCGAAGAAGGCGAACTGTAGCCATCCGATGGCGATCACTCCCAGGATACCCAGGCGGGTCCAGTAGTCCAGGACGATGTTGTGGGGATGGGAGAGGTCCAATTCCTCCCAGGCCTCGGGCAGCACGTAGCGGGTGCGGTACTGGTAGAGGAAGTTGTCCAGCCCCACGCCGAACAGGGGGTGATCGCGGATCATGTTGAGACTTCCTTGCCAGAGCTTGAGGCGCAGGAAGGTGGTGCCGCTCTGGGTGTTGAAGATGGAAGCCAGACGTTCGGTGCCGATGAGGGGTAGCAGACTCAGGGCGATGACCAGAATGACGAACAGTGAGATAAACAGGGCTTTTCTCCCCCGCATCAGGCCGAGAAAAATGAAAGCGGCCGGCAGCCCCAGCAGCCAGGCGCCGCGGGAATAGGTCAGATAAAGGCAGAGGGCGACTGGCAGCGCGATCAAGCAGTAGATGGCTCGCCGCCTGAATGAGCCGCCGAAGAGGGCAACCGCAGCGAGAATGGGCACGATCCGTCCCAAAAACAGGCCCAGGTTGTTTGGTGAACCGTAGACGCCGTGGATGCGGCGCACCCCCTCGGCGGTGATGATGTCGCTGGTGAAGAAGTATTGATAGAGGCCGATGAGGGAAACGATAAGGGAAGCCAAGATGAGGGCTCCGATGATGCGCCAGAGATAGCGTGCCCCCCCTTCCTCCCCCCCAACCCTTCGACGGGGCTCAGGGCGGGCTTTGGGGGGGAAAGAGGGGGGGCGCGGGCTGGCCCTCAGCAGGAAGTAGAAGAGGGCCGACTCGAAGACGACCACCCGGAACTCCCGCATAGCCACCCCGAAGTTCTCGGCTATGAGCAGGGAGAAGGCGCTGAGGGCAACAAAGAAGATGATGGCGAAGTCCAGACTCCTCAAATGACCAATGACCAATGACCAATGACCAACGGCAGGTCGTTCCCACTTACTTGCCACTTGCCACTTGCCACTTGCTACTTGCCACACCCAGGCGGCTAGGCAGAGGAGGGTCGTGATCTCGACCATGGAGAGGGATACGCCGAAAATTTGCTTGGGGTAGAGGTAGAAGGGGATGGAGAAGGCCACCAGAGCCAAACCGATGTCCAGGCGCAGGCAGATGGAGATCGCCAGGAGAGCTAGTGCCAAAAGGCTCAAAAGGGGCCAGGGGGAGAAGTGGAAAAGCAAGGCGGCAGCCAGGGTTACGGCTAGCTGGAGGGCTTCGGGCAGATCGTTATAACGGCCTGCGAATTGCCTCAGCAGGGAGCAAGCCGTAGGGAGCAGCACATTTCCCCTCCCTCGGAGGGAGGGGCCAGGGGAGGGTGGGCCTTCTGTATCGCAGAATCCACCCCCTCCCGGCCGCCCCCTGCGAAGGGGAGGAGTCACAGCCAACTGTCTGCCGATGGCGGCCAGAAGCATGACGGCACAGATTCCCAGCAGCGCCCCTGCCAGCCGATAGGGTAGGGGGCTCGGCTCGCGGGCCACGGTCCAGCCGACGATGGCCCACTGGCCCCAGCCGCCTTCAGCCACCAACTCAGCTTCGTGCACCTCGTCGGCCAGGCCTGAGGCCAGGGTGACGGTCTCTGTGCGGTGGAGGGGATCGTGGAGGACGAGGTAGGAGCGGCTCTGGCTATCCCGAGGCAAGTGGTTGGATGGCTTCCCATCAACTGTCACGTAGAGGATTCCCCAAAAGTCGCCGCGCCGCACGGTCAGATCGAGGCGGGTGCCCTTGAAGGGGATGGCCAGGCTGTCGCCGGTTTGGCCGATGTCGGCTCCCTGGGGGGAGAGGCGCCAATCTCCCAGATAGCGTGCTGTGTAATGGTCGGCCGGGTAGCGGCCTGGGTAGGCCACGGGTGGAGCGGTGGCCAGTTCCCGCAAACTCTGGTAAACGGGACGTGGCTTCCACTGCTCATCCACCAGGGCGAAGCCCCGGTGAGGGTCGTCGGGGGGGGCATCGGGCTGGAAATGGGCCACGGCCAGAACCCCCATCCAGGGCCACTCGTCGCGGGCCTGCTCGATGGCCGCCGCAGTGTAGCGAGCTTGTTCTTCTTCGCTCACCTGTCCCCAGATAGAAGGTTGGCCCTGCCAATCAGGGGGCAGGGCATTCCAACCGAACTCCACCGCCCAGACGGCTTTGTTCTCATCACCGCTGGAGACCATGACCTCCCGTACCAACTGGGCTCGGGAGAAGTTGAGGATTCCGAGGTCGGCTCGACGGTCATCGGGTCCCGTGTCGAAGCCATAGGGCTTGACGGCTACGATGTCGAAATAGTCGCCCGCCCCCACAGCGTACAGACTTTGCAGGAAATCTACCTCGTTCAGGTTGAGGGGGCCACTCTCGCTGTTGGGGGCCAGGCCGGCTGTCAAGATGCAGGAAGTGGGATCGGCGGTCTTAACCTGGATGTAGCCCTCCCGCAGCAGGCGGGCATAGCCAGTTGGGTCTACATAAGCGTTGCCCCAGTGGGAGCTGAGATTGGGCTCATCCCAGATCTGGTAGTAATCAATGGCCTCTCGATAGCGCTCGGCAAAGGCTTGGGTGAAGCGGCCGAAGTCGGCCACTTCCTGCGGTGGCGAGTAGCGGTCAGCCGCTCGCCGGGCCCACTCAGGCGAGGTGTCCAGCACGGCGATGAGGTCCAGGTCGTGCTCCCGCACGGCAGCCACAATTCTATCCCAGGCTGCCCAATCGTAGTGACCGGCTTGGGTCTCAATGTCGGCCCAGGGGAAGGTTTGGCGCACCCACTGGAAGCCGCCGGCCTCGATCAGGGCTAGAGCCTTTTCCAATTCTGCTTCGTCATACTGTTCCAGGACCACGTTTACGCCGAAGGGATTCACCGAGGCTTGAGGTGTGTCCGGGGGAAGACCGTCGCCCTGCCTGGTCCACACGATGGAAGCCAGGAAAGCGATGATGATCAGACCCAGGGCGCAGAGAATTATACCCAGGGCTGGTCTCCAGTCCTCACCCGTGGAACGTGAACCTCGGCTGTTGCCTGTCTCAATCGGAAAAGCCATCTCTTCTACCCTCGTCCATAATCCTACCACAAACTGCCTTTATCCGCAAGCGGCGCTGCTTGACGAGAAACGAAAAATGCGCTACAATATTGTTGGCCTGATTGGTACGATGACTAACAGCGGATTGTCGCAATGGGCTAAAGCCGAATACAGCTTCGCTGCATTTCGGCAGCCCGCGAAATGATAAAAGAAGCGAGGAAAAAAGAAGACATGGGACAAATTGAACTCAAAACGCAGAAGAGGGAAGTGCTTGGCAAGAAGGTGAAAAGCTTGCGACGTGAAGGACTCGTTCCCGCCGTGTTGTATGGGCACGAGACCGAGTCGCTTCCCCTCAAAGTTGAGGAACGGGAGCTGGATCGTATCCTGGCTCAGGCTGGGGAGCATCGGCTGATTGCCTTGAAAATCGGCAGGTCTAGAAAATCCCAAATGGTCTTGACCAGGGATGTGCAATGGGATGTGATCACCCGGAGGCCCATCCACGTTGATTTCTACGCCGTGGTTATGACCGAGAAGATCACTACAGAGGTGCCTTTGGCCTTGGTCGGGGAAGCGCCAGCGATGATTCAGGAAGGGATCATGCTGTTGCAGAGTCTCGACGAGGTGGAGGTGGAGTGCCTGCCCGGCGATCTGCCCGAGGCCATTGAGGTTGACCTGAGCGGGCTGGAGGAGATAGATCAGGCCATCTACGTAAAAGATCTTCAGGTGCCGCCTGTTGTGGAAATCCTGACCGACGCCGAAGAGATAGTGGTCAAGGTGGGTTGGGCTGCTGCTGAAGAGGTGGAGGAGGTGGTGCCGGTCGAGCCGAAGGAGGTGGAGGTCATCGCCAGGGGCAAGGAGGAAGTAGAATCTGAGGAAGAGTAGTAGTTGAAAAGTAACGATCAAAGAGGTGAGGACACGTCCTTACCTCTTTTGTTTTGGATGTGTTCAAGACGGGTTGTAGGGGCGAGGTTGTCTTGCCCATTGGGCAGGGAAACCCTGCCCCTACGAAGCGTTTCTCAACTGAGATTGAATGCACCCTTTTGTTTTATGCCCAGATGGGTGCTGTTTGATGCCATCCTCAAACCTGTTTTTCATTCTTGACTGAATGGGCTAGTTGTGGTATGATTTATGTACTTTAATCACCGTTGCTCTTTCCAAAGGAGGAGGCTGTCATGAAAAAGAATACGCTTGCCCGAGTGGTTCTAGCCCTGCTTTTCGTCGTTCTGATGGCCGGCTGCAAGCGAGCCAAGCCCGCTGTCGTTTCCGATGTCCAGGCGACTCCAACAACGGCGGCCACTGCTGCAACGGGGCGTACAGTTGTCCCCGTCGCCTCGCCCACTCCAACCTCTGAGGGCACTCCAGAAACCACGCCAACACCCAGTCCTGGGGCCGCTACTCCAACGCCCCCCGCCGAAGCGACAGTCGTACCCACCGTTGCCCCGACTTCAACATCTGTCCCGACGGCCGCCCCAACAGCAGCCCCGACCGCGGTTCCAACGAAGGCGCCTTCAGGCGAGAGAACTCACGTGGTGCAGCCGGGGGAGAATCTGTTCCGCATTTCCTTGTATTACGGAGTGAGTTATGAGAGCGTTGCTGCCGCCAATGGAATCATCAATCCCGATCTCGTCTACATCGGCCAGAGGCTGATCATCCCCGCCGAAGGAACGGAACCACACATACCAACGGGGACTCACGTGGTGCAGCCAGGGGAGAATCTGTTCCGCATTGCCCTCAAGTATGGCGTCACAGTAGAGGCCATCGCGGTAGCTAACGGCATCAGCAATGTCAACCTTATCTACTCAGGGCAGAAGCTGGTCATTCCTTAAGAATAGCATAAGACCTCGGAGGTTTCCGGTAGTGTCTCTGCTACCAAAGCTGTCTCGATTATCCCCGGTTGGTTTGCTGACAAAATCGCATCTGAAAACCTCCGAGGTCTGGCGGAAAAGAAACCAGGGGGGATTCCCGCTGGCACACTTGGCCTGCTCAGCGTTTTGTTTCTTCGTCTGGACTTGAACGCCACGGCAGGCATTTGACTTTTTGACCTGTTGCCCTTAAAATATGGAACCCTAAAGGACAGACCTGAACCTTTTACCTCCCTTGCTTGTGTATAAGCAGGAGAGATCGTAACCTGCCACCGCACTGATTAGGGGAGCACGTCATGTCGCTTAGTGAAGACGGCCGATTGATCTCTCAGATTCGCCAGGGGGACATCCTGGCCCTGGAAGTTCTGTACGAGAAATACAGGAACCAAGTGTATCGCACGGCCCTGGCCATCACTCGCGATCGGGAGGCTGCGGAGGACATCCTCCAGGATTGCTTTTTGAAAGTCTATACTTACATTGACAGGCTCGATGGCTCTCTCCCCTTGTCCCCTTGGCTGTATCGGGTGACCGTGAACCTGAGCTACAACTGGGCCAACAGAAGGCGCCGTTGGCTGCAGCCTCTGGAAGAGGTAATTGATTGCCTGGTAGCGGGCCCACGCACCTTGCCTGAGTCCGTCCTGGAGAGGGGAGAGTTGCAGCGCGTTATCCAGAAAGCCATTGCTTCTTTGAGCTTCGAGCACAGAGTGGTGATTATGCTGTTTTACCTGGATGGTTTTAGCCTGAATGAGATAGCCTATATCCTGGATTGCCCGATGGGTACAGTGAAGTCTCGTCTACATTACGCTCGTCGGAGTCTGCGCCGCAAACTGGGAAGGGATAGGCGTCTGTCGCCGGAGGTAGCCTATGAGTTCTCATAGAATCCTGAAGATGGGGGGGCAACCCCTGGATGAGCTTGACGAGTTGATTCGCTGGGCTCTTCTGGACGAGGTGGCCGGCGAGGAGCCCTCGCCCCAGGTCTGGCAGAATATTCAGGCCAGGCTAATGGTGCGTTCCCAGGCTATGCCCAGCAAACCGGGAATGAGACGGCACTGGCGGCAGCTCGCTTCTACCCTGCGAGCTTGGGCTCTGGGCATTGCCGCCCCGCTGGAAGTGGGTTGGGACTCCAGGCTCAGTCCACGCGAACGCTCTTATCTCATCTGGAGAGAGAATCTCTTGCTATCAATGACTATGGCATCGGTGACAATCTGCTGAGGCAAAGGGGTATCTGCAGGAGGATGAGTGCCTAGAAAGAGATGGATCTGGATACCCATAACCATAGCAGTCGCAGCCTGCTTGCTGGTGGTCTGCGGCGGCGGTTTTCTCTTTTTATGGTATCAGCAGGGTGAAGGACTCACAGGCGGTGGAACATTGTGGGGGGAGCTACAAGCTCAACCCAACGCCACGCTTAACTTGACGGGAGACGCCCCCCCCACCCTGGATCCCGCCCTCACCCAGGATTCCACCTCAGCATCATACGTAGTAGAAATCTTCAGTGGCCTGGTAACCCTGAACCAGGACTTGGAGGTAGTGCCCGACATCGCCGAGAGCTGGGAATTGAGCGATGACGGCACGACCTATACCTTCCACCTTCGCGATGACGTCAGGTTCCACGACGGCAAGCCAGTCACAGCCCAGGATTTCAAGTACGCTATCCAACGGGCCTGCGATCCGGCTACCGGATCGGTAATAGCCGATGCCTACTTAGGTGACATCGTCGGAGCCCAGGCCAGGCTGCGCGGCGAGGCCGACGATGTCTCAGGTGTGCTGGTTGTTGACGATCACACCCTGCAGATCACCATTGATTCTCCCAAGGCCTACTTCCTCTCCAAGCTGACCTACCCTACCGCCTTTGTCGTGGATCGAGACAACGTGGAAGGTCCTGTTCAGCCCTGGACAGACCAGCCCAACGGCACCGGCCCCTTCCGCCTGGCCGAGTACCAGTTGGACTTCAGGATCGTGCTGGAGCGGAACGAGGCATACTATGGCGCCCCCAAGCCCGCCCTGGAGCAGGTGAACTTCTTGTTGGCCGTCGGCTCGCCGATGACTATGTACGAGACCGGCGAACTGGATGCGGTGAGCGTCTACCTGGCCGACATTGAGCGAGTCTCTGATCCATCCAACCCGCTGAGCAAAGAGCTCTCGATCACCCCCGTTCTGAGCCTCTTCTACATTGGGTTCAATGTCCAAAAACCCCCTTTCGATGACCAGAAAGTGCGTCTGGCCTTTAACTACGCGATTGACAAAGACAAATACGTGGAAGTGGTATTGAAGGAGATGCAAGTCCAGGCGAAGGGCATCCTCCCTCCCGGTATGCCAGGATACAACGAGAATCTAAAAGGCTATCCCTACGATCCGGAAAAGGCCCGCCAACTCATTGCCGAATCCCAATACGGCGATGCCAGCAAGCTGCCGCAGATAACTCTCAGCATCTACGGCGGAGGCGGAGTAGCAGACAAGCAGGTGAAAGCCATCGTAGACATGTACAAGCAAAACCTGGGGGTAGACATCGCCGTCCAGCAAACCGATTGGGCGACCTACCTCTGGGATTTGAGGGCTCATCGTTACCAGATGTTCGGCCTGACCGCGGGCTGGATAGCCGATTATCCTGACCCTCAGGACTTTCTGGACATCCTGTTTCACAGCGAGAGCAGCAACAATGACACAGAGTACTCCAACCCCGAAGTTGACAGGCTCCTGGAGGAGGCTCGGGGAGAGCAGGATTTTGAAAGGCGCGTGGAGCTCTATCAACAGGCCGAAGGGATAATCCTGGGTGACGCCCCGATAGTACCGCTGACCCACGATGCAGATTACTGGCTGACTAAACCCTACGTAGAGGGAATGATCTATCCCCCGGTCATCATCCCTAAACTGAAGTACGTCTCAATCAGCAAATAAAAAAGCCGAAACTATTCACCTGCTCCCGTCGGATCTGGCGATCCGACGGCTGAACAAGCTGAATTCGGCTGATTTCGGCCTGTCTGGCCTGGATTTGGCAATCCAGGCCGAGCAAGGTGGACAGTTACGAAAAGCCGAAGCGTGCCGCAAGTTAACTTAACTACATTGGCTGTCTAGCCATCGCAAGACGTATATAGCTATAAACTAGAGAAGGAGGAATAGAAATGGCGCTGTTAGAAGTAAAGGGCCTGAAGACCCGCTTTTTCACCGAAGACGGAGTGGTTCACGCCGTCAATGGTATCTCCTACGATCTCGAGGAGGGGGATGCGCTGGGGATCGTGGGCGAATCGGGGTGCGGTAAAAGCGTGAGCGTCCTTTCTATCATGCGCCTCATCCCCGAGCCCCCAGGCAAGATCGTTGGAGGTGAGGTGCTGTTCGAAGGGCGAGACATAATGGAGATGGACCCGGAAGAAGTGCGCAAGGTGAGAGGGAACAGGATCGCCATGGTGTTCCAGGACCCCATGACTTCCCTCAACCCCGTTCTGACCATTGGGCGGCAGATTGACGAGGCCCTGGAGCTGCACATGGGCATGGACAAACATCAATCCCGCCAGCGCACCGTCGAGCTTCTGGAGATGGTGGGCATCCCCCAGGCAGCAAACCGCCACGATGATTATCCCCATCAATTCTCCGGTGGAATGCGTCAGAGGGTGATGATCGCCATGGCCCTCTCCTGCAACCCCCGCATCCTCATCGCCGACGAGCCCACCACTGCCCTGGACGTCACCATCCAGGCTCAGATCATTGAGCTCGTGAAGAGGCTCAAGGACGACATAGGCATGGCCGTCGTTTGGATCACCCACGACCTGGGGGTGGTCGCTGGATTGGCCGAAAAGCTCATCGTCATGTACGCCGGCTACATCGTGGAGCGAGCCGGTGTCAAGGATGTCTACGGCGACCCACGGCACCCCTACACCATCGGCCTGCTGGGGTCGCTGCCGCGCCTGGACGAGGTTCGCGAGAGGTTGTACTCCATGAGGGGGCTACCACCCGACCTGATTGATCTGCAGCCCGGCTGCCCCTTCGCGCCTCGCTGCGACTACGTCATTGATCGCTGCTGGGAGGAGACGCCGCCCTTGGAGCCTGTCACCATCGGCCACGAAATAGCCTGCTGGGTAGATGTTCGAAGTTCGCAACCCAACAAGCCCGCAAATTAGGAGGAAATAATGACAGTTGAAAACGAAATTTTGGTCAGAGTGGAGAATCTAAAGAAGTATTTCCCCATCACACGGGGCGTGTTTCAAAAGCACGTGGGTGACATTAAAGCCGTGGACGGCGTCAGCTTTTTCGTCCGACGGAGCGAGACCCTGGGCCTGGTCGGGGAGAGCGGCTGCGGCAAGACAACCACAGGCCGCACCCTCCTGCAACTCTACCGGCCTACCGCTGGGCATGCCTATTTCGAGGGGCAGGATCTCAGCACGATGAAGGGAGAGGAGCTCAGGCGCATACGCCGCAGGATGCAGATGATCTTCCAGGATCCCTACGCTTCTCTTAACCCCCGCATGACCATCGGCAGCATCGTCGGCGAGCCTCTGGAGGTGCACAACATCGCCAAAGGCAAAGAGAAAAGGGAGAGGGTCCAAGAGCTACTTCGTTTGGTGGGTCTAAACCCCTATTTCATCAATCGCTATCCCCACGAGTTCTCCGGCGGACAGCGGCAACGCATAGGTGTGGCTCGGGCCCTGGCTCTGAATCCCGATTTCATAGTTTGTGACGAGCCAGTCTCGTCCGTAGACGTCTCCATCCAGGCCCAGATCGTCAACCTCCTGGAAGACCTGCAGGAACAGTTCGGTATGGCCTATCTCTTCATTGCTCACGACCTGAGCATGGTGCGCCATATCAGCAGCCGGGTGGCGGTGATGTACCTGGGAAAGATCGTGGAGCTCACTGGTCGCCATGAGCTCTACCACAACCCCCTCCATCCTTATACCCAGGCTCTGCTCTCGGCCGTGCCCATTCCCGACCCTGTGGTGGAGGAAAGACGGCAGCGCATCATCCTGGAGGGCGACGTACCCAGTCCGGCCAACCCGCCCGATGGATGCAACTTCAGCACTCGCTGCCCGGTGGTGATGGATATCTGCAAAAAAGAAGATCCGGAGTTCAAGGAAATGGGCAACGAGCACTGGGCGGCTTGTCACCGAGTGGGGTGAAGGGGGCCGCCAGGGGCTCCGCTCCGCTCAAGCCCCTGGCTCAATCTACGAAGCCCCCGCCGGGGCTGGATTTGACAGGCCGATAGGCCTTTGTATACTGAGCCCGACGGCGCCTGTCCTGAGCAGGGTCGAAGGATCAGCCCCGGACGGGACGGCACTTGACTTTTCTCGCTTTTGCTGATAAAATACGGACGATGTCTCAAGAGTGAACCTTTTACCCACTTGATGGGTATAATAGGCGGGATAGGTTCTTGAGTTGTTGGTCTTTGGCAACATAGAGCAACACTAAACCGTTTCTTGGAGAGAAAGGTTCTCTCCAGTTTTAGCAGGCATCAGGAAAGGGGGTGATGAAACGGGACCAGCAAGATAAGGGCGGAGAGATATTCCGCCCACAAGTTGATTTGCCTATTGCAACACAAACAAACTAAAAGGAGGAAGAAATGTTTACCAACAAGAAGTGGATGATTTTGATCGCTCTGGCGGCGATGGCTGCCATGATGCTCCCGGCCTGCGCTCCGCCGGCTACCCCTGAGGTGATCATAAAGGAGGTGCCCGTCGAGAAGAAGGTCGTCGAGACCGTGATAGTCGAGAAAGAAGTGCCGGTCGAGAAGAAGGTCGTCGAGACCGTGGTGGTCGAGAAGGAAAAGGAGGTGGTAGTTACCGCCACGCCCGCGCCCCCCACAGCCATCGAGTTCGTGGCGCCGCGTCCGGACACCTATACCTACGTGACCTTCGGTGACATTGATACCATGGACCCGAACCTGTGCTACGACACCGCCAGCGCCGCGCTGATCATGAACACCATGGAGGGATTGCTTTTCTTCAACCGGGAGAAGATGACCGGGTACGTGCCGGTGTTGGCTACCGAAGTCCCTAGCGTGGAGAACGGCGGCATCTCGAAGGATGGTAAGACCTACACCTTCCACATCCGCCAGGGCGTCACGTTCCACAATGGCAACGATCTGACCGCCAGCGACTTTGAGTACGCCTTCCAGCGCGGCTTGATCCAGTCTGACCCTAACGGCCCGCAGTGGCTGTTAATTGAGCCTATCATAGGCTATGCTTCCGGCGACATCACCGAAGAAATCGCCGAGGGTGCGTATGCCGGCGATCCAGAGGGGCTGAAGGCCAACGCCACGCCGGAGGAGCTGGTGGCGGTATGTGAGAAGGTCAAGGCCGCAGTGGTGGCCGACGACGCCGCTGGTACGCTGACCTTCAACCTGGCGCAGCCCTGGGGGCCGTTCCTGGCTACTCTGGCGCAATCCTGGGGGTATGCCATGGACAAGGAATGGGCTATCGAGAACGGCGCCTGGGATGGCTCGTGTGACACCTGGCAGAATTACTATGCGCCGGGGGCGGAGAAAACCGAACTCGGCAGCATCATCAACGGCACCGGCCCGTACAAGCTGGAGTACTGGACGCCCGGCGAAGAATGGGTCATCGTCGCCAACGAGAACTATTGGCGCAAGGAGGGCGATGAGATGTGGCCGGGTGGCCCGAGCGGCGTGCCAAAGATCAAGCGCGTGGTCCAAAAACTGGTGGACGAGTGGGGCACCCGCTTTGCCATGCTGCAGGCCGGCGACGCCGAGATGGTGGCCGTGCCGGCAGCCAACCGGCCGCAGGCGGACGAGTTCGTGGGTGAGATCTGCGACTATCTGACCAACACCTGTCAGTCCGATCCTGAGCACCCCGACGCGCCGTGGCGCAAGTGGGGCGGCCTGCCCAGCGTGAGCCGGACGAACGTTTTCATCAACTTCGACCTGAGCCAAGAGGAAGGCGTCAACCCCTACATCGGCAGCGGCCAGTTGGACGGCAATGGCATCCCGCCCGACTTTTTCACCGACATCCACGTCCGCCGCGCCCTCAACTACTGCTTCGACTATGACGCCTTTATCGCGGACGCGCAGAACGGCGAGGGCATCCGCAACAACGGTCCCATCATCCTGGGCATGCTGGGCTACAACCCCGACGGGCCGATGTACGAGTACGACCTGGACAAGTGTGAAGAGGAAATGGCTTTGGCCTGGGATGGCAAGCTGCCTGAGGTTGGCTTCCGCGTCCAGATGATGTACAATACCGGCAACGTTGGCCGCCAGACGGCGTGCGCCATCTTGCAGACTAATCTGCAAACGGTCAACCCCAATTACCAGATCGAGTGCCTCGGCCTGCCGTGGCCCACGATGCTGCGTTCCTTCCGCGCTGGGCAGCTGCCCCTGACCGCCAGTGGCTGGATCGAAGACATCCACGACCCGCACAACTGGGCGCAGCCGTTTACGGTCGGCACCTACGCCGGTCGGCAGAACCTGCCCGAGGACCTCAAGGCCCAGTTCCAGGATCTGGTCACCGCTGGCGTGATGGCCGCCGACCCGAAGGAACGCGAGCAGATCTACTTCGATCTGCAGCAACTGTTCTACGACCAGGCGATCCAGGTCACGCTGTCCCAGGAGGCAGGCGCTCGCTACGAGCAGCGCTGGGTGGAGGATTGGTACTACAACCCCATCCTGTTCGCTGGCTACTTCTACGCCTACGACCTCGCACGATAAGTAACGAGTGGGCTGTGGTCAATCCCTTTCCGGCGGGGGCGTTGTGCCCCCGCCGGAAAATTTGTGGTAACGGTTCACCCCCTCCCCCTACGAGGGGGAGGGGGTGAACCTGCCCTGAGCAGAGCGAAGGGGTGGGGGTGATCCGTTTGCGAGGATTCGCCCTCCCCCAGCTCCTCCCTGGGAGGGAGGGGTGGAGGTATGAATTATGACAGCTTTTATCATTCGTCGCTTGTTGCAATTGCCCATCACCGTGTTTGGCGTCACCGTGCTGATCTTTGGCATGACGATGGTGCTCTCCCCGATAGAGCGGTCGGCCCTGTACGTTCGGGACTTCCCTCACACGGAGGGGGCACTTGAGGGCATCATCCGGCGCTATGGGCTGGACGATCCTTTCCACGTGCAGTACTGGCGCTGGCTGGTGGGCCGCACCGATCCTGAGACAGGGGGGAAGGTGGGCGGCGTGCTGCGAGGTGACCTGGGCTTTTCCCGCACCGGCCGCCAGCCAGTGATAGATCATATTCTGCATCGCCTGCCAGCGTCGCTCGAGTTGGCGCTGTGGAGCGTGGTGCCAATTATCGGTATCGGTATCTGGCTGGGGATTATCGCGGCGATTAATCACAACCGGCTTATTGACCAGGTGGCGCGCGTGTTCAGCATCATCGGCTGGTCATTTCCCACCTTCGTCTTTGCCTTACTGGTGCTGATGATCTTTTACGCCAAGCTGCATTTGCTTCCGCCGGGGCGTCTCTCGGACTGGGCCACCCAGGTGGCCATGTCTCCCGAATTCCACCGCTATACCCAGTTGAACACCATTGATGCGCTGCTCAACCTGCGGCTGGACATCTTTTGGGACGCCCTGCGCCACCTGATATTGCCGATCATTACCTTATGCTACATCCAGTGGGCCATGTTGCTGCGGCTGACGCGCTCTTCTATGCTCGAAGCCCTGCGGCAAGATTACATGACCACCGCCCGGGCCAAGGGTTTGGCCGAAAGGACGGTGATCAACCGCCACGCTTTGCCCAACGCGCTCATTCCTGTGGTCACCGTCGGCGGGATTACGATCGTGAATCTGGTGAACGGGGCGGTCATCACCGAAACCATCTTTAATTATCCCGGCGTGGGAAGGGCGGTTGCGATGGCGGCTCAGACTCTGGACGTATTGACCGTCCTGGGTTTTGTGTTGCTTAGCTCGGTGCTGTTTATCGTAGCCAATCTGTTGATAGACGTGATGTACGCCTTCCTGGACCCGCGTGTCCGCCTGGGTTAAATGAACACAAATGAGGTGCTGAGTGATGACAGAAACAGTTTCCGCCCAGAAAGTCTCCCGAGAAGCGCTTTTCAGGCCCGAAGAACAGGCCGGCTGGAGGTTGCGCGAGCTCCATGGGCTCGAACGGCTGATAGGAGCGGAGTGGTATCGCGTTTTGCGTGGGCTGTTCACCAACATCCTGTCGGTGGCTGGTCTGATCATTGTCACGTCCTTTATTCTGGCCGCCGCCTTCGCGCCTGTGCTGGCGCCCCCGCTGAGGGTGGCCGCCGATCCCTACCTCATCCCTCGCGACGGGTTTGGTCCCGAACCCAAGCCGCCCGGCACGGTCTGGACGCGTGGAGTGCCGCCAATCCCCTTCTGGTACAAGGCAGTCACGGGCAAGGATGAGTGGGTCCATCTGATGGGCACTGCCAGCGGCCAGTTTGATATCTACTACGGTGTCGTCTGGGGTTCTCGCACGGCCCTTTTTGCAGGGCTCGTGATTACATCCGCCACAGTGGCCATTGGCTTGATCATAGGTTCGCTGGCTGCCTTTTACGGTAGTTGGCTGGATGACCTGTTGATGCGCATCACCGAGATTTTCATGGCTTTCCCCTTCCTGTTGGCGGCGCTTACCTTGTCCGCCATCCTGGTGCCCAAGTTTGGCCGGAGTATCTGGCCGCCCACGATCGCGCTGATCATCTTCGGTTGGACGCGCTACGCCCGGGTGATCCGGGGCGAAATCCTGTCGGCCAAAGAGCGCGACTATGTGTTGGCTGGCCGCGTCGTCGGAGTCCGGGA
>Ga0268281_1000696_pt1 | contig 23506 bp, 22 predicted proteins | sample saktaG_10_FD_190134 | JGI IMG/M metagenome (GOLD analysis project Ga0268281, IMG submission 190134) | Saline water microbial communities from Sakinaw Lake, British Columbia, Canada - sak_2011_5_24_50m | ecosystem: Environmental > Aquatic > Non-marine Saline and Alkaline > Saline ...
CGGTAATCAAGTCATATGACAATTCAAAATAGAAAATCTAAAATTACCCTTGACAGAGTTTTAAACTTTGCTAAACTTAAAACAGTTAACCCCCCCTGTGCCATCTTATGATCGTGCAGGGTTTTTTATTATGCAAAATAGAGTTTTTATTATAATTGATGGAAGTAATTTCTATCATCGTCTAAAGGAACTGGAATTTAAAAATCTCTTAAACTTTGATTATGAAAAATTAACCAGATTTTTAATTGGTAAAAAAGATTTAGTTTTGAGAAAATACTATATCGGAGCTATCAAAGAAGAAGTTGACAATCCCAAAAGCAAAGAGTTGATGAGAAGTCAAAGAATTTTATTAGGAAAACTTCAAAAACAGGGTTGGCAAATAGGCTTTGGTCATATGTTAAAAGAGCAAGACGGCTACCATGAAAAGGGAGTGGACGTTCTAATGGCAGTTGATTTATTGGTTGGGGCTTATGAGGATACCTATGATACTGCTATTTTGATAAGCTCTGATACGGATTTAATCCCTGCTATTAAAAAAGTTCGCTTGATGAAAAAGAAAGTAGAATATATCGGATTTTCTCATAAACCGTCTTATGGTTTAATTGGTAATTCGGACGTAAGAAGGTTGTTAATTAAAGACGAACTATCAAAATATTTTACGAAAGATTGATTCTATTGAGCAAAAGATTATTTAAAATATTATTTTATGGATTTATCTAAATATAAGGCAGTAATATTGGCAGGAGGAAAAGGAACAAGGCTTTATCCAATTACAAAAGAAATTCCAAAACCCTTGCTTCCCGTGAACAGAAAACCAATAATTAACTATTTAGTTGATTTATTTTACTTTCAAGGAATAAAAGAAATTGGAGTTTCAATAAACAAAGATTTCAGAGAAGATTTTAATTGGTGGAAGAAAAGATATTATTCTTCTGATTCGCCTAAGATAACTATTTTTGAAGAAAAAGATCCTTTGGGGACTTTTGGCGGTCTGTATCTTTTAAAAGAATGGTCATCTGGCAATCCTTTTTTCTTAACTAACGGGGATGAGCTCAAGAAAGTAAACTTAAATAAATTAGCCGATTTCCATAATGAAAGACATTCGGTGGCAACCATAGCTTTAGTAAAAGTTCCGAATCCTCAGCATTACGGCGTAGTTGTTTGCAATGAAGGAAAAGTAGAGAAGTTTCTTGAAAAACCGAAAGATCCTCCTTCCCAATATATTAATTCAGGACTTTATCTTTTTTCTCCGGGAATATTTGACTATCATCCGGGAGTGCCTAAATTTTTGATGACGGAAAAAGATATTTTTCCAAAGTTAGCGGATGAGGGAAAATTAAGCGCGATTGAGCTTGAAGGAGAATGGGAAGATTGCGGAACATGGGAAAGGTATGACCAAGCAATATTAGATAGCGATAAATTTAAAAATAATTAATCCTCCTAAAAAATATGAAAAAAACAAATATTTTTGTAGGAATAACAATAATAATTCTGGTAGTTTTGGGAGGGTTGATATTTTTAAACCGAGATACCTTTTTTACTTCCCAGGAGGGGATTAAAACTTCTCAACCCGAAATTGAAGGGAATGTGAGTTTAATTATTGATGGTGGAGAAGAGTTATTTGAATTTTTTAAAATTGAATTTAGGGAAAAAATGACTGCTTTCGATTTATTAAAAGAGAAGACAGATGAATCTAGTTTAACTCTAAGAACAAAAACTTACGATATTGGAATCTTTATTGAAGCTATCGGAGACAAGGAAAATGGCCAAGATGGAAAATATTGGCTTTATTATGTAAATGAAGAAATGCCCATGGTTGCTGCTGATAAAAAAGAAATAAAACCAGGAGATAAGGTTGAATTCAAATTTGAAAAATCACCGTTTTAATCTATGGAAAAAAACCTTTTGCTTAAAAAAGAAAAAACTTTAGAATTTTTAGTCGTTTTGCTTTTTATATTGATAGGAATTGGTTTAAGGCTTTTGCCCCATCCCCCCAATTTTGCTCCTATAGCTACTATGGCTTTATTCGGCGGAACTTATTTTTCAAGAAAAATATCTTTCATCCTGCCACTAGCTATCATGGCAATTTCAGATTTATTTATTGGCTATTATGACCCTAGGTTAATGATTTCAGTTTATGGAAGTTTTCTTTTATGTGTAGTTTTAGGATTTTGGCTGAAAGAACACAAAAAATGGTATACAGTTTTGGGAAGCTCTTTTTTGTCTGCTATTATATTTTTCTTTATAACGAATTTTGCAGTCTGGGTTTTTGCTCCCTGGTATGCTAAAACCTTTTCTGGACTAGTCCAGTGCTACATAATGGCTATTCCCTTTTTTAAGAATACTCTTTTGGGAAACCTGTTCTATGTGGTTGTTTTCTTTGGAGCCTATGAAGCTGTAGAAGTGTGGATTAAAAAGAGATTCGCAATATTAAAGGAAGTTCCCGTTTTGGTAAAATGAGAAGGAAGTCAACGAAGAGTTGGGATTGGGTATATATTTCCAAATGAAAAGAAACCAAAAGATCCTCCTTCTCAATATATTAATTCAGGACTTTATCTTTTTTCTCCGGGAATATTTGACTATCATCCGGGAGTGCCTAAATTTTTGATGACGGAAAAAGATATTTTTCCAAAGTTAGCGGATGAGGGAAAATTAAGCGCGATTGAGCTTGAAGGAGAATGGGAAGATTGCGGAACATGGGAAAGGTATGACCAAGTAATATTAGATAGCGATAAATTTAAAAATAATTAAGCATAATCCTTAATATGAAGAAAATTAATTTAACGTTTTGGAATATCTGGAGTTCTTATGCAACCTACTATTTTGGGAAAGTCAATTTAAGTATTGTAATACCCGCTTTATTGGCAACGCATGAAAACTTAACTCTTTATAATGTGGGCTTAGTATCAAGCGGGTTCTTCTTTGCCTATGCGGTAGGGCAGTTTTTACATGGTCAGATATCTGAAAGATATAATCCGTTTGTGTATATTGCTCTGGGTCTTATCGGTTCGTCTATAATGAACATGATTCTTGGTTTTTCTGCTGGGTTTTTTATCATCCTTCTTGTTGGAGAGATATTAGACGGTATGTTTCAGTCGATGGGGTGGTCTTCCTGTGTAAGAGCAAATGCACTTATGCAAAATCCGAAAGATAGAGAGCGTTCTTCTGTGATACTTGGAACATCCTACCAAGTTGGAAATTCTGTAGCTTGGCTAATATCAGCATTTGCGGTTGGGGCATGGGGTTGGCAAGCAGGATTTTGGGTTGCCAGTTTCTTTCTCTTCTTTAGGGGAATAACTTTATTGCTGACGAAGCCGAAAGCGGAGATTCAACCAAAGCAAGACATAAGACTGCAAGTTAGAAGGACATTTTCTTTTCCTATTGTAATGAGCGGTATGGCATTGTGCCTATTAAATATGGTTAGATATGGAGTTATTGTTTGGATTCCTTTATACCTGTTTACTTCTAGAAATCTTGTTGTAGAAGAAATGGGTAAAGTAGGATTAAACGTATTTTTAATTCCCATTATGGGAGTAGTAGGAACGTTGGTTTACTACAGAATTAAAGTAGTAAAAGATGTTTTGACTATTTTCTTTCTTCTCGGTCTGGGGCTAAGCTTTGCAATATTTCCTTTTACGACAGGAATTATGGCAACAATAATTTTGCTGATAGGAAGTTTTTTCCTATACGGACCCCATGTGTTTTTGGTTACGACATTTCCGACTCGTTTTGTAGAAAAGAAAATAGTTGCAGCATCTACGGGGTTTATAGATGGAATGGGGTATATTGGCACAGTTTTGATTGGGATAATTATTCCATTTCTGGTTACTTCTACGCAAGGAGGATGGAAAAATGTTTTCGCCTTTTGGACAATTCTTTCTTTTTTAGTCGCCGCTTTTGTTGCAGCGGTTTATTTTAAATTAAATTTTAGATTCAGTAATAAATTTAAACTTATGATTGAAAGATTTTTCAGTGTTATAGGAGCTAAGAAAACAAGAGTCTATGCCTATGTAGTTGGAGATATAATTCACATTGGTCACTTAAATCATTTGAAAAGGGCTAAGAAACAGGGAGATTATTTAATCGTTGGAGTTCTAACTGATGAGGCGACAATGGAAAAGAAACCAAAGCCAATTATCCCTTTTGAAGAGCGATTAGAAACCATAAGTGCTTTAAAGTGTGTTGACAAAGTAGTGCCTCAAGAAACTTATTCACCCCTAGAAAATGTAAAGACATTTAAGCCAGATGTTCTTATGGAAAGCAGCGACCATCCAGAGCAACCTGCTAATGAATTTGTTAAGTCTTATGGAGGAAGAGTGGTTTTAAGTCCTTACTATAATTTGCAAAGCTCAACCAAGATTAAGAATAAAATTTATTCACTTTGGGAAAGAAATAATAGTTAAAAATCTAAGAATTATTACAGAAACTCGAAGAGTAGTAAATTATTAAAGAAAAGACATGAATGTTAGAAATTTTGCTGATTTAAAATCATTATTACTTGAAAATAAAACCGTTAAACAAACGATCTTTAAAAATACTTTTTGGTTAGGTGTATCTGAAGGAGTAACCCGGCTACTGGGACTGATTTTGATTATTTATGTTGCCCGAATTTTGGGAGCCACTGAATACGGAAAATTCACTTTTGCCTTAGCTTTTGTTTCTTTGTTTGCTGTCTTCTCTAATTTTGGTCTTATCTCAATTACTACTCGTGAGCTTTCCAGAAACAAAGAGAGAGAAAAAGAATTTCCAGCTATTTTTACTTTAAAAATTTTGTTGAGCATAGGGGCTTTGATTTTGATGCTGATTGGTTCTTTTTTCGCTACTTCTGATTCTGCTATTCGAGAGATAGTGTGGATTTTAGCAGTCTATATTTTAATTAATGGTTTTTTAGAAATTGTTTATGCTTTTTTAAGAGCTCGTCAGCAGATGCAGTATGAGGCTTGGGCAAAGATTTTAAGAGCCACAATAGTAACCGGAGCAGGCCTTTTTGTCATTTTAAACTTCCCCTCGGTTAGAAATTTAAGTTATGGTTATCTTTTTGCTAGCTTGACTGTTTTAATCTTTGTCTTATTGTTTTTTCATTTTAGGATTTTTTCTCTCAGACTTTCTTTTAAAAAATCAACTTGGAAAAGATTTTTAGCAATGTCTTGGCCCCTGGGTTTCGTTATAATCTTTGCTACTATTTATCACCAAATTGATTCGGTGATGTTGGGTTATTTGGGTCAAATTACCGAAACTGGTTGGTATAATGCTGCTTACAGAATTGCTAATGCTGCCCTAATTCCGAGTGTTTTTATCTTCCAGGGCTTTTACCCTGTTCTAAGCACCGCTTTTAAAGAGTCAAAAGAAAGAATGCAAAAGATTTGGAATTACAGAACAGGAATAACAACTTTAATTGCTATTCCTTTGGTAGTGGCGGGATTGGTTCTTGCCCCAAGAATTATTGACCTTGTTTACGGTCCCAGTTTTTCCCCATCTATTTTAGCTTTTCAGATTTTAATAATAATGACTGGGATTATGTTTTTTATGGGTCCCTGCAGTCAAATTTTAGTTGTTTCCAACCAGCAAAAAAAATATTTTTGGATTGCTGGTTCAGGAGCCATAGTTAATATTATTTTAAATCTAATTTTAATTCCTAAATACAGCTTGTATGGAGCCGCCATAGCTACCCTTATTACATTCTTTCTAATGTTTATTTTGTTTCTTGTCTCTACGGCTAAATTTACTTCAATTAAACCTTTAAATCTAAAAGTTTTCTTATTTTTTCTTAGCGCTGTTTTGTCTAGCATTCCAATGTATTTTGTAATTTCTCACCCTTTAATCTATGGTCTTAATATCTTGTTCTCTATTTCAGTTGGGGCTACGATCTACTTAATTTTTCTGTTTATACTTAACAAAGTTTTTAAACTGAAGTTAATATAAAGATAATAGTTAGGATTATAGACATAGTCAAACAACAACATAAACGATAAAATTAGGTATAAGATTTACTCCCTAAAAACAATTTTTAAAAGTAAAAAAATTAGTACGAATGAAAATATCTGAAAGTATTAAAAACAAAACAAAGGAAGAAAGAACACTGGAAGACTTAAAAGAGGTTAAGGAAGTTCTTGATAAACATAATGTTGAATTTTGGTTAGATTGCGGGGTTCTCCTAGGAGCAGTTAGGGAACAAAAGTTCATCCCCTGGGATAGTGATATTGATTTAGGGACTTGGGACAAAGATACTGCCAAGATAATCTCTGCCTGCCAAGAACTTCAAAATAGAGGTTTTGGAATACAACTGGACAGAGAGGGAATGGGTATAAAAAGAGCTACTTCTTTTATCCCTATTGGGATTTGGCTTTATCGTTTGATCGACGACAAAGCGATAAGAAAATGGGGGAGTTATAATGCAAGTCGGTTGTTGCGACGATTTTTGCACAATCTTTTCTGGATGCTGTTAGCTCCACATTATAGTGGCATTAATCCTAAAAGAATACTGGGGATGAAGAATTTTATTAGGATTAGTTTAGCTAATATTGGTTATCTGATGCCCCGTTTTATTAAAAATTGGGCTACTAAAATTGAGTTAAGATGGGGACCAAGATATACCTGGGTAATTCCGAGTCATTATTTTAGAGATTTATCAATAATAAAATTTTATGGGATGGAATTTAAGATACCTGCTAAAACAGAAGAATATTTGATTTATAGGTATGGGGAGAATTGGCGAGTTCCAAAAAGAAATTGGGACACTGCTAAGGATGATGGTGGAATTTTTAAAAATCTTTAATTAAAATTATACGATCAAAATGTTTAATCAACAAAAAAATTTTCTTACTGATTTTCTGCAGCAGACAAAAGATATATCGGGTTTCGTGAAGTATCTTATGTTTAAAAAAATTAATGGAGTTTTAACAATAATCCGTCTTCGGTACTCAAAAGCATGTATTCCAAGGGAAAAGATTACTGTCAGAGAGAGGATAATTAATAATTACAAGATGTTGGTACTTGCTAACGAGTATATAGGAAGGATTATATATTTTTGTGGTTTTTATGAAAAAGCTGAAACTGAATTTATTTCAGATATTATTAAAAAAGATGATGTCTGTGTAGATATTGGGGCTAATTTTGGTTATTACACATTACTTATGGCTTCAAAAGCTATCGAAGGAAAAGTCTATTCTTTTGAACCGGTTCCACTTTATTTTCATTTATTAAGCTGTAATGCAATTATTAATAATTTTAACAATGTTATACTAAACAAGTGGGCAGTGAGTAATATAAATGGAGAGGCAGAATTTTTTATCCCATCCGATGGTGCCTATGCTTCTTTAAAAGACACCAAGAGAAAACCGCAGTTAAAGAAAATAAAAGTTCCCTTAGTAACCCTTGATAAGTATATAGAAGATAACCATGTAAATAGGGTAGATTTTATTAAGATAGATGTTGAGGGTGCAGAAAAATTAGTTTTAGAGGGGGCATCTAAGTTATTAGGAGATAATAAAAAGAGGCCTCGGCTAATGATGATAGAGCTTTCTGCCTGTAACCTAAAAGCATTTGATACGAACATAAGGGACATTTTAGTCTATATGAAAGAAAAATTCGGATATGAGAGTTTTATTTTGTATAAGAAAAAGATAATTCCTTTCGAAGAAAAACATTACGATAAGGTCGAAAATGTTTTTTTCTCCCCAGATATAAATCTTTTAAATAAATAATTGAGAAACTTTGCTCTCCGTTATAAAAAACATGCTTTTTAGAGATTATGACTCAAAAAGAGAAGAGCATTTGGTGTTTTCCGAAGAAGAGAATACTTTTATTAGCTTTTTATGTCAGATAAAGAAAGTGTTAGACAACCATAAGATTGAGTTTTGGTTGGATTGCGGAACATTATTAGGAGTGGTAAGGGACGGAAGATTTATTCCAGGGGAACATGATATCGATTTGGGGGTATGGCAAAACAAGATTTCTGACGGTATAAAAATATCAATATCCAGAGAACTTACCAAGAAAGGATTTGATGTTTATCTTGCCGAGAACTGGATAACCATAAAAAAGAGTGAAGAAATCTGGGCTGATATTGCTTCCTATCGCTTAATTAATAACAAGGCAGTAATACCAAAGTTAGAGCCCCAAAATTTAAGTGGTAAATTTTTAACTATGTTTATAAAGATACTTTCAGCTCCCTATTATTACCAAATTAATTTTAGAAGTTATCGCCAGAAAAATATGAAGAGAATTACTAGGTTAATTAGAGACATTTTAGTGGTAATTAGCCGAATACTGCCATCTTGGTTAAAAAAACGAATCATCAAAGTAGCATTAATAATTTACAAAAAAATGGGTCCCAAAAATGTTTCATGGATAATCCCCAGTAACTATTTTAGGAATTTGACGGAAATAAGATTTCATGGAATAAAATTTAGAGTGCCGGATAAAACAGAAGAATATCTTGCCTATAGATATGGAAAAGATTGGCGAATTCCTAAAAAAGACTGGGTGACAGAAAGGGATGATGGGGCAGTTATTAAGCATTTGTCTTAAAAGATAGATAAAAATGACCATTAATCAATTAACATTAAGGATTTGGATAAGAATTAAAAATCAGCCAAACTATTTGACACTTTTCTTTTTAGATCTGTTGATCACAATTATTTATTTTCCCAAGTATTTATATTATTTGATAAAAAAACAAAAAATAATAGCTTTTGATTGGGGAGATGGAACTTACGGCAGTTTTTATTTACCATTATTTGAAAAGCTAGATAATTCCGATTTAGAAGTTGTTTTTTTCTTTCATTTTGGAAAAGCAAATCAGTTTGGACCGAACATATTTAAGAAAGGTCTGCCGAGGATTTATGCAGATTTATTAGATAATAAAGTTGTAATATGTACAGGTCCTTCTGAATATAAAAAATTACCCAAGACTATCAGAATTCAGACATTTCATGGACTTGTTTCATTTGGTGCCGTTTGGCAAAAGGATTTTATAGATTATTTCGATATTCTATTTTTAGCAACTAAATTCCAATGGCAGCAACTTCAGAGAGAATATAAGAAAGTTGCTGCGGGAAAGAAGATATTTAAAGTGGGTTATCCGAAGATTGACAAATATATATCTATAAAGGGAAAAAAGAAAAATGTAGAAGGTGATAATGTAACTTTATTTTATGGACCAACCTATCATCGTGAAATTTCTTCAATTTTTGAATTCTTGCCAATTATTGTAAAAATGTGTGAAAAAAACAACTATAAACTTATAGTGAAATTGCATCCTCTTTTATATCACAAGCATAGTTATGATCTCTCTGGAGGCATTGATTGGCCTAAAGAGATTTATAAATATCAAAAGGCTTATCGCAATATTATATTTCTTGAAAAGAATGAGAATGATTATAATTTGGGTGAATATTTTAGGATGTCAAATGTTTTTTTAACAGACGTGTCCAGTATAGGCTTTGAGTTTGTTCTCTCAACTTCAAAACCAATTATATTTCTGGGTAATAAATTAAAGATCCCACTTGATGATTTACAAAAAGGTAATATTAGGAAATATGAGAAATATCCCGAAATATATTATCGGGGTAAGATAGGTCCTATCGTGGGAAAACCTTATCAGTTAGAAACGACATTAAAGAGAACAGTGGAAGGAGATGGGCATAAAACAGAAAGAGAAAGATTTCGGAGAGAGTTTATCTTTAATTTAGGAACTTCTACCGATGTAGCAGTTTCTAAAATAAGAGAGACATACGAAGATCTGTAAAAAGCAGAGTAAAAAGTAGGGTAGAAAACATAAATTATGAGAGAAGAGGGAATTTTAAATTATGTATTTTGTTCATCCTCAAATAAGGTTAAATAAAGAAATCTTTAAGGAGATATTTTCTTGGTTTCTTGCTAAACCTAATAAAAAAGATTTAGAAGATAAGCTTAGTTTTTATTTTCCCAATAGAAAAATTATTTTTACAGATATGGGAAGATCAGCTCTCCAGATTATTGTTGAGAACTTAAATCTAAAAAACTCTTCAATATTAATGCCAGCTTACATTTGTAGTGATGTCTTTTATCCTTTTCTTGAAAAGAATAATCTCTCTCCTGTTTTTTTAGATATCAATCTCGGGACTTTTAATATAGATATTGAAGAAATTGAAAAAAAGATTAGCCCTCCTATAAAATCAATTATTATTCCTAACATTTATGGTCTACCCAATAATTTAGAAAAGATATTATCTATTATTCAAAAATATAATCTAAGAATAATTGAAGATTGTGCTCATAGTTTTGGTGGGAAATATAATGAAGTTTATGTTGGAAATTTTGGCGATGCCGCTCTGTTTAGTTTGTACAAATTCTTTCCCATTATAACGGGAGGAATGTTGGTTTGTCCTAAAAGTTGGGAAGTTGACCTGGTAGAAACCTCTTTTTCCTTCCGGGACATCCTTTCTTTTCTAAATTGTTTCCCCCTTTGTGCTTATTTATTCAAAAAATTTAGCAAATCTATTGTTCCAAAGATGGTAAGAAAAGAAAAAGCAGAGGCTCTCGGTAGAATTAATAATATTTCTTTGAATATATTTTCTTATTTTTTTAATGATCATGAGGAAAAATTAGCAAAACGCATTCAGCTTGCTTTATTTTTCCAAAAAGAGTTAAAAAATCTGGGTTTTAAAACCCAGGAATCGACGAATAATATCTTTTGTTATCTTTCTGTTTTAATTCCTAAAGATATTGAGTCCCAAAGAGATACTTTAATAAAAATATTAAGAAAGTACAAAATTTTTGCTACTAGAATGTGGTACACTCCTATTATTTTAAACCCGGAAGCCCAAAAGAAATATAATATCAAATTGGAGGAGTTTCCAAGTACTGTGGAAGCAGCTAATAGAATTATCAACTTTCCCTTACAAAATTTTTACGAAAGAAAAGATATCCAAAAAATGATTGAAAAATTAAAACTGGCACTCAGAGAATTAAAGAAATAACAAAGCAATAAAAATTATAAATTGGTATGAAAAGATTATTAGTGATAAGCAGAGCTTTTCCTCCAGGCGTAGGCGGAAGCCATACGGTTATGGGAAATTTGTTTAGATTTATAGATTCCAAAAAGTACATTGTTCTTCGTACTGGAGATGAATCGGGAAAAGCTAAAGAGTTTAATTATTGTGGGCAGGAGATTAATTGGCCTCCACCTTTATCTTTTCTAAGGAGAATTTATCCCCTTGATTTATTTTTAATTCCAATTATTATTTATAAACTTTTAAAAATAAAACGAAAATACGGAATAGAAAAATGTTTAATTATTTATCCGGATCCATTTTTTGCAACCGCTGGATATATTTTTGCTAGAATCTCAAAAACCAAATACTTTCTTTATTTCCATGATACTTGGACGGAAGACGAGATTAAAATTACTGATATAGTGAAAAGAATATTGGGAGGAATATTTGAAAAAGGAATGATTAAAAATAGCACCGTCTTTTTTACTCTTACTCAAGCAATGAGAGAATTTTATCAAGAAAAACATAAGGTTGATTCAATTATTTTGCCCCATGGCTTAAACCTTAACACTCTTAATAAAAATCCTAATTTCTCATCCAAGGAGTCAAAAACTAAAATAGTTTACTCGGGGGTAATTTTTGAAAGCGAATACGCTTTTAAATTTATTGAGGCGATAAAAAATAGAGAAGATATAGAATTTATTATTACTTCTCCCCAAAGTCCGGATTGTTTAAAAAAGATTGGTATTGAGGGTGACAACATTAAAGTAGTGTTTTTTGAAGATAAAAATGAAATGATTGATTTACAAAGGAAAGCCGACATTTTATACTTAGCCCAATCTCGAGATGTGGGTTTTGATATTCGGGTAAAGACGGGCATTCCTACCAAATTGTTTGATTATTTGCTTAACCTAAGACCTGTTTTAGTTCATGCCCCTAAGGAGGGTTGTTTGTATAAATTCTGTCAAGAAAATAAACTGGGTTATCCTTTGGATAGTTTTAAAAAAGACGATATTTTAAAAGCAATTAAAGAAATTAAAGAAGAAAAATTCAAGACTGATTATGAAAAGATATCAATATTCTTAAAAAAATACGATAGAAGGAAATTGGCTCAAAAGTTTGAGAGAATTGTGAAGAATTATTAAAAATGGTTTCCATGATAAAAGAAATAACCAAAAAAGAAATTTGGAACAGATTTGTTCAGAGCCAAAAGTCATCGCACATTTTGCAAGCCTTTGAATGGGGAGAATTCAAATCTCTTCAGGGGTGGAAGTCTAGAAGATTTATTTTAGAGGAAAACGGAGAGGCAGAAGCAATTTACCCCATACTTGAGAAAAAAATTCCTTTAATTGGCTGTAAATTCTGGTATTTGTCCCGAGGTCCAGTTGGAGATTTCCAGGATCAACAATTAGTTGGTCAAATCTTGGATAATCTTTTAAATATGGCAAAAGAAAATAGAGTTTTAGCTGTTAAAATTAGGCCAGAAATTATTTTTGACAAAGACATAAAACAGATAATAGCTTTATTTAAAAATAAAGGATTTCAGGAAGCTGGCGATGATAAGCTTTGTGAATGTACCATTAGGATTAATTTAGAAGGTAGTCTGGAGCAGATATTTGCTGCTTTTAAGAAAAATACCAGATGGGAAACAAGAAGGGCAGAGAGAGATGGGGTGGTGGTAAAGAAGGGAGAAGGAGAACAGGATTTGAAAATCTTTTATCAGCTTTATCTTGAAGCACTAAAGAAAGATAAAGTTGGTATTTTGCCTTATAACTATTTTGAGAATTTTTTGAAAATATTTAAAAACAATGCCCTGGTTTTAATTGCGTTTCTAGATAAAGTTCCCCTTTCTACCGTTCTCGTTTCTTCTTTTGGCAAAAAATGTTTTTATATGTTTGGTGGTTCTACAAAAGGACAACCTACTCATTATGCCAGCCAACTTCTTCAGTGGGAAGCGATCAAATGGGCAAAATCAAGAAGGTGCTATATTTACGATTTCTATGGAATACCCTGCGGAGAGCCCAAAAATAAACATGACGTAGGGATACTCCAATTTAAAAGTGGCTTTGGTGGCGAGAAAGTAAAATCGATAGGAGAGTTGGATTATGTTTTTTCTCCATTTTTGTATAAAATGATATTTTCTTGTTTGCACCCGATTTATAATAAATTAAAAACTATTTTATCAAAATTAAGATGAAAAACTTAAAAATCTTGGCCTATCACAGTATTGGTTCCAACTCTCGAGATATTTTATCAGTTAAACCAGAAAGTTTTGAAAAACAGATTTTATTTTTTCTAAAAAGGAATTGGCGTTGTTTAACCCTTAAAGATTTGTATAATCAATATATTCTTCCCCAGAAGGAGTTGAGTGGAAAAACTTTTATTATTACTCTTGACGATGGGTATAAAGATAATTATTTATACGCTTTTCCCATTTTAAAGAAATACCATTTAAGAGCAACGATATTTTTAGTAGTAGATTTTATAGGGAAAGCAGATTTTTTAAATTGGGAAGAGATTTTTAAAATGCAGAATTACGGTATAGAATTTGGCTCCCATGCTCTTTTCCATAGGGAATTAACAAAAGTCTCCTTACCGGAGGCCGAAAAAGAAATCTTTGATTCCAAAAGAATTCTTGAAGAAAAGCTTAAAACAGAAACAATATCGTTTTGTTATCCTATGGGAGATTTTAATGAGGAAGTTACAAGATTAGTAGAGCGGGCAGGATATAAATTAGCAGTGGTCACTCCCTGTAAATCAGGCATAAAAGAATCTAATTTTACCCTTAAAAGAATCGGAATCAGTTTGAAAGACAATAATTTAAGATTTAAATTTAAAATCTCGAAATTTTTTAATCTGGTAAAAGAAACTAAATTTAAGATAACTTAAATGATTATTACGATTATTACAATAGTCTTTATATTAAGTGCAACATTTATTGCTTTTACTAAACCAAAATTGCTATATTTTCTATTAATTTTTTTTGCCAGTTGGTACAGTCTTTTTATAGATATAGGTCTTCAAATAAGCATTTATAGATTAATTATTATCATATTCTTATTTTGTTTACCCGTATATTTGTCTTTAAGGAAAAATGCTATTAAATTTCCTTCAACTGCAAAATATTTACTTATTTTTGTTTGCTATGCGGTAGCCGTAACTTTAATGGCGCGGTTTTTTGTTCCAGAGAGCCGCATTGCTGGTTTTACCAGGGGAGAGGGTAGATGGATTTTTCAAATAGTGATGCTTTTTATCAGTGTAACTCCAGTATTCCTCCCGCTACTATTTCTTAAAAAGATAGAGGATATTAAAACTGTAGCGAAAGTTTTTATAATTTCTACCGTTATTTTATGTATTCTGGGATGGATACAAAGCTTGGCTTTTTATTTCTATAGAGCGATTATTTTCCCGGTCTATTCAGGGGGGTTGACAAGCGGGATTATGAAAGTGATAGATATCAATTTATTTGGAATGACTTTTCATAGAATGCACTCCTTAGGAGGAGAACCCAAGCATTTTGCAGCAACCGTAGTAGTGGCTCTTCTTCTTTTGATTATCTTTAGAATGATTTATCGGAAAGGATCTCGATTTGAAAATCTTCTAATTGGATTTTTCTTGATAAGCCTATTTATGTCATTTGCCACAAGTGGATTTTATATATTTTTTATGGGCTTAATTTTGCTTATTATTTTGTCGCTCTTTGTTAAAAGTTTGAAGTTTAAATTTGCTTTTAAATCCATTGCCTTTCTCGTAACGGCTGTGATAATATTTTTCAGCATCATAATAAGTAGCGGGATTTTATCTTCCGATTTGCTGAAAAAAGCTGTTATAGAGAGAACGATAGGAAGATCACCGATAGAAGTTTTTGATGCAGCCACGCTTGGGTTTTTGGCTAATCAGCCTCAATATGGATTATTCGGGGTGGGAATTGGTAATGTCCATTTATACGCTAAGGAGTATTTAAGTGAGTGGGGTCGTTCTCTTGCTTATAACGATGTTTTTGTGCCGAATAGCGGATATTTGAGAATGATATCAGAGATGGGAATTGTAGGACTAATTTTGTTTTTATTTGTTTACTTAATTCCTATTCATTTTAACTTTAAATACCGGCGGCGTATCCACGATGAGAGAATTAAGAGCATATTATTAAGTCTCAACATTTTCGCAATTTTTATTCTGATTGCTTATTTAATGAGAGCCCAGCTAATTAACTATGTTTTTATTACTCTTGGCTTGCTATACTTTCTCAATTATAAAATTACGGCCCGAGACAAACATACAAGCTAATATGAGAATTTGTATAAATTATTTATCTGTGGTAACGGGGGGAGCAGAAATCTATGCCCTAAACCTTCTGAAAGCTTTGACAAAGATTGATTCAGAAGATTACTACCTCGTATATCTTCCCAGCGATAAAGTTGAAAGTTTTAGAGTTGATAAGAAGAACTTCAAATTCAAAAGTAAAAATTTTTCCTCTCCTTATCTCAGAACACTCTGGGAACAATTCTTTCTCCCTTTTGAGCTTTGGAAAAATAAAATTGATATACTCTTTACAACCGGTAATATTGATTGCTTTTTTTCGCCCTGCAAGAGGATTGTTGTCATTCATAATAGTTTGCCTTTTTCAGCTCCAGAGATGTTTTCATCAAGACTGAAATTACACTATTTAAGAAATATGTTAAAGCTAACATCGAAAACTGCAGATAAAATAATAACCGTGTCAGAAACGGCCAGAGGGGAGATTATCAAATATTTAAATATTTCGCCCGGCAGAATTAAGCCCATTTATCACGGTTTTACTGTTCCAGATACAATCAAAGACGAGAATTCCATTAAGGAGAGATTTGGCATCAGGGGCAAATATATACTTTCCATTTCTTCTGTTTATAGATTTAAAAACTATATAAACCTAATTAGAGCGTTTGATATTTACAGAAAAAGATCGAAAAGCAATTATCGGATGGTTATAATAGGAGAAGCAATAGAGGAAGATTACTATAATCAGATGATTGTGGAAATAGAAAAGCTGAATTTAAAAGATTATGTAGTTTTTATTAATGGGCTCCCCCATAATGAATTATTCTCTATCTATAAGGCAGCATCCCTTTATGTATTTCCTTCATATTGTGAAAGTTTTGGATTAACATTAGTAGAGGCTATGGCTTTTGGTATCCCCGTAATAACAAGCAACACCAGTGTAATGCCAGAAATTTGTCAGGATGCTGCCATATATTTTGACCCAAATAATCCTAACGATATTGCAGATAAAATGTTAATGGTGGTGCAAGATCGTTCTCTTCAGCAAAAATTAAGAGAGAAAGGGTTAAAACGCGCTCAAGAATTTTCTTGGCAAAAAACAGCAGAAGAAACACTGGAAGTGTTTAATGAGGTTTATAGAGTTGCCAAACAGAGGTATAAATAGATTATGAAAATTTTACTTATAGATCCACCATTTTATAGATTCATCGGTTACTATAACCGCTATTTTCCTTTGGGATTAACTTATTTGGCTGCGGTTTTACGAAGAGAGGGGCACGAAGTTAGTATTTATGATGCAGATTTTACCAAAGAAGCTTCCGAGATAGAATTTTCTTTTTTGGAAAAGAAATATCCAGAATATGTGGCTGGCCTTAATAATTTAGAGCATCCCATTTGGCAGGAGGCAAAAAAAGTAATTAATCAGTTTAAACCTGATTGGGTAGGCATTACTGCTATGACCACTAAAATGGGTTCAGCCTTTCGCTTGGCTGAAATTTCTAAAGAATGTAATTCTAATTTAGTAGTAATTATGGGTGGCCCTCATCCAACCCTAAGGCCGGAAGAGGTGTTGAGAAACAGTAAGGCGGTGGACTTAGTGGTGAGAGGAGAAGGAGAGAGGATAATATCTGAATTGGTAAAACCAAAATCTTTTCTTAAGAACATTAAGGGTATTTCTTATAGAGATCATGGTCAAATTGTTCATAATCCTTCCCCTGAACCAATTCAGGAATTAGACTCTCTTTCTATTCCGGCCAGAGATTTATTAATTTCAGAGAAGTTTTATGCTCCTGAGGAAATGGGACTACTGATGACTAGTCGAGGCTGTCCCTTTCAGTGCACTTTTTGTTCTTCCAAGGGGATTTGGGGTCGAGGAATAAGATATCGTTCTGTTGATAGTGTCATAAAGGAAATAGAGGAAGTTATTCAAATCTACGGAACCAAGCAGTTCAGCTTAAAGGATGATATTTTTACTTTGAACAAAGAAAGAGTCATTGAGTTTTGCCAAAAACTAAAGCAAAGAAAGATTAATATTAATTGGGACTGCAATGTCAGGGTTGGTTTAATTGATAAAGATTTATTGCGCTTGATGAAAAAAACGGGCTGTAATGGAGTAAAGATAGGGATTGAATCGGGGAACCAAAGAATTTTAGATTTAATGAAAAAAGGTATAACCGTAGAGCAGATAGAAAAAACTGCTAAGATTTTAAGTAAGTCAGGTATTCATTGGACAGGTTATTTTATGATGGGCCTTCCCACCGAAACCAAAGAAGAGATAAAAGATACCCTTTGTCTTATGAAAAGAATAAAACCCGACTATGCTTCTATAAGTGTTTATGAAGCTTTCCCTGGCACAGAATTATTTGAAATAGGAATTGAAAAAGGATTGGTCCAACGCGAGAGAGGTTTAAAGGGTTTTTATAGTATTTCTCCTAAATATTACTATAATAAAGATATTCATTATCGAATTGACACAATGAGTGATGAGGAATTTCAGAAATTAGAGGAAGATATAAAAGAAGCCTTTCACCGCTATAATATGGGATTGCCACGCTTAATAAAAAGGGTCAGAGCCAGGAGTAAAATCTACTTACGCGAACCTAAAACACTTTTTGGGGATATAAAGAAGTTTTTGGCTTGGGCTAGTTAGTATAAAAAGATGAGAAATAATCTTTTTGTTTCTATAATTACCACCGTTTTTAATAATAAAGAAACTATTGAGGATACTATAAAGAGTGTTCTAAGTCAGCGTTATCCAAATATTGAATATATTGTTATTGATGGAGGATCAACTGATGGAACAGTGGATATTATCAGTAAGTATAAAGACAGGATTTCCAAATTTGTTTCGGAAAAAGACCGGGGAATTTATGATGGGTTGAATAAGGGAATAAAAATGGCTGGGGGAGAGATAATTGGCATTTTGCATTCCGATGATGTTTATGCTGATAATAAAGTTATTGAGAAAGTAGTTACTGAAATGACTGGAAGAAATCTTGATGTTTGTTGGGGAGATTTGGTTTATGTAAGCAGAAATAATCAGGAAAAAGTTATAAGATACTGGAAGTCATCGGAGTATAAAGAGGGAAAATTTAAAAGAGGATGGATGCCTCCTCATCCAACTCTTTTTATAAAAAGATATATTTATGAAAGATACGGCAGATTTAATTTAGATTTTCCAATTGCAGCGGATTATGAGTTAATACTTAGATTTTTAGAGAAATGTAAGGTTAAATCTTGCTATATTCCTCAAACTTTGGTAAAAATGAGAATAGGAGGTGAAAGTAATAAAAATATTAAAAATATAATTAAAGCAAATATTGAGTGTTATAGAGCTTGGAAGATAAATGGATTAAAGATAAATCCATTAAAAATTCTTTTAAAGCCCTTATTAAAAATTCCTCAATATTTTAAAAGATAAAATAAAAATTTATGTCTAAAAAAGCTTTAATAACCGGTGTTACTGGGCAAGACGGTTCGTATCTTGTTGAATTTTTACTTCAAAAAGGATATGAAGTCCATGGAATCAAGCGACGTTCTTCTTCTTTTAATACAGAGCGCATAGACCATTTATATCAAGACCCTCATGAGAAAGAGAGAAGATTTATTCTATATTACGGAGATATGACAGATGCTACTAATTTGCTCAGAATTATTCAAAAAGTTCAGCCAGATGAAATTTATAGTCTTGCTGCTCAAAGCCATGTTCGGGTTTCTTATGATATGCCAGAATATACAGCTAATACTGACGGATTAGGCGTTTTAAGATTATTAGAAGCTATAAGAATTCTTGGAATGGAGAAAAAAACAAAGTTCTATCAAGCCTCAACAAGTGAATTATTTTCTGGTGACCCAGAAGAGACACCCCAGAGTGAGAATACTCCCTTTCAACCTCGCAGTCCCTATGCAGCAGCTAAACTATATGCCTATTGGATAGTTTCTATTTATAGGCAATCCTATGGTCTTTTTGCGTGTAATGGAATACTTTTCAACCACGAATCTCCTAAAAGAGGTGAGACTTTTGTTACTAAAAAAATTACTCGGGCAGCTGCAAGGATTAAGTTAGGACTACAAGATAAATTGTATTTAGGAAACATGAATGCTAAAAGAGACTGGGGACATAGCAAAGATTATATTGAGGCAATGTGGTTAATGTTGCAACAAGAAAAACCAAAGGATTATGTAATTGCAACAGGAGAACAACATTCAGTAAGAGAGTTTTGTGAAATTGCTTTTAAAGAACTCGGGATTAATTTAGAATGGCAAGGAGAGGGAAGAAATGAGAAAGGAATAAATAAAGAAACTGGCGAAGTTGTCATAGAAGTTGATCCAAGATATTTTCGTCCATCTGAGGTTGAATCTCTGCTTGGTAATTCTTCTAAAGCAAGAGAAGATCTTGGATGGAAGCCGAAGATAAGTTTTTCAGAATTAGTGAAGGAAATGGTAAATTCAGACTTAAAAGAAGCAGAAAAAGACGTTCATTTAAAGAATGGTGGGTTTAAAATAAAAAATCATCTTGAATAATAAAAATATGATAGATTTAAATAAAAAGAAAATTTTAATTACAGGTAGTCATGGTTTTTTAGGAAATCACTTGGTAAAAAATTTGCTAGGGAAAAGAAATATTCCTAAGGAAAATCTTTTTTTACCAACAGCTGAAGAGTTAGATCTGAGAAAATGGGAAAATTGTCAAAAAGCTGTCGAAGGTCAAGATATAGTCATACACCTTGCAGCAAAAGTTGGTGGTATTGGTTTAAACAGAGAAAAACCGGGAGAACTTTTTTATGACAATTTGATAATGGGAGTTCAATTAATGGAAGCGGCAAGACGGGTGGGGGTTGAAAAATTTACAGCTATTGGAACTGTTTGTGCTTATCCAAAATTTACTCCAACACCTTTTAAGGAAAAAGATATATGGTTAGGATATCCTGAAGAAACGAATGCTCCATATGGTTTGGCTAAGAAAATGCTTTTAGTTCAGTCGCAGGCATACAGACAACAGTACGATTTTAATTCTATTTTTCTCTTGCCTGTTAACATGTATGGACCCGGAGATAATTTTGATTTTGATAGTTCTCATGTAATAGCAGCTTTAATCAGAAGAGTTTATGAAGCAAAGAAAGAAGGGAGGGGCTGTATAGAAGTTTGGGGAACTGGAAAGGCAACTAGAGAATTTTTGTATGTGGAAGATGGGGCAGAAGGAATAATATTAGCAACTGAAAGATACAATGATTCAGAGCCAGTAAACTTAGGTTCTGGTATGGAAATTTCAATAGAGAATTTGGTAAAATTAATATGTCAATTGATGGATTTTAAAGGAAAAATTCGATGGGACAGTTCAAAACCAGATGGTCAGCCTCGTAGGATGCTTGATACTACTAAAGCTAAAGAGGAATTTGACTTTGCGGCAAAAACTGATTTTGAAAATGGTTTAAAAAAAATGATTGATTGGTGGCAAAATGAAGGTTATAAAAAATATTCTCATTAAGTTATAATGAAAATATATGGAAAATGAAAAACAATTTGAAGATGAAATTGATTTAATGGATTATGTTAAGGTGATCTTTAAAAGAAAACGAATAATTTTTAGTTGGTTTTTGGGGTTGGTAATAATAGCTGGAATTTGGAGTTTTTTTGTCTTGCCTGAAGTATATAAAATTGATACGGCTTTAGAAATTGGGGCATTGCAAGGACAATCAATAGAATCACCAGCCCAGTTAGTGGGGAAAATTGATGGAGATGTTTATGGGATAAGAGTTAGAGAAGATTTAAATATTTCAGAAGCAGAATGGCCAAAGAGAAAAACGGAAAATCCTAAAGGAACAGATTTAATAAGAATAGTAATAGAATCAAAAAAAACAGAGAAATCGGAGAACATTCTAAAAGAAGTAAATAATTTAATTTTAAAAGAACATCAAGATATTATTAATATTGAAAAAGATTTAATTGAAAAAAAGATTATTACTGCAGAAAATAAAATAGAAAGCACAGAAGAAGATATCGTTATTGTTAAGAAAAAGATAGGGCCGCTTGAAAATGATATTGAAAGAATAAATAATAAGATTGATAGTGCTGAAAAAGAAAAAGAAAGTCTTGAGGAAAAAGTGAACAGTTTACAGCAACAGCTTGTATATGAACAAACCCCAGGCACACAATTTGCTTTATTTGACGCTAAGGAGAAATTGGCAAATAAGGAAGATGATATAGAAGATTTATACTTAAGAATCAATTCTTTACGAAGAACAATAGAGGACTATAATTCTAAAGTAAATTCTCTTGAAAGAACAATAGAAGATTATAATTCTAGTATAGATTCCCTGAAAGCTTCCTTGGCTGGTATTAGAGAGACAAGAGTAGTAAAAATTCCTACTGTTTCAGAGAAACCTGTAAAACCGAGGAAGATGCTTAATATAGCCGTTGCAGGAATTTTGGGATTGTTTATTGGAGTATTTGTGGCATTTGGAAAGGAGTGGTGGGAGAAAAACATTTAAACATTTAAACATATAAACATTCAGGCATAAGAAAAATCCTCGAGGAGAGGATTTTTTGTTTACCTTCATCTTAATATTATTGTGTTCCGCCTTTAAGGATTATATTTATTGTTTTTAGAATGATTTTAATATCTAAGAATAAAGATCTGTTCTTTGTGTAATAGAGTTCGTATTGAAGTTTTTCTAAAGCGTCACTTATTGTATTTCCATATTTAAAATTAATTTGTGCCCAACCAGTTAATCCTGGTTTTGTCAGGTGTCTCATATGGTAAAAAGGAATTTCTCTCTCTAAGTCCTTTATAAATTCTGGTCTTTCGGGCCTTGGACCGATTAGACTTATTTCTCCCTTTAGGATATTAATGAATTGAGGGAGTTCGTCAATTAAACTTTTTCTTAATATTTTTCCTACGCTTGTTATTCTTGGATCATTCTTCTTAGCCCAAACAGCTCCGTTTTTTTCAGCATCTTTCCTCATTGAGCGGAACTTTATTAATTTAAAATTCTTTTCATCCTTGCCCAATCTAACCTGTTTGTAAAAAACAGGTCCGGGGCTTTCTAGTTTTATCGCTAAAGCTACAAAAGGGAAGATTAATATTGTTACTGTTGCTAGTATTAATCCCGCTACGACGTCAAATAACCTCTTAACGTTTTCGTAAACAATCTTTTCTTTTTCGTTTAAATTATCTAAAAACCAAACCTCGTCAATTTGGGATAAAGGAACTTTCCCTGTGATTTTCTCATAGAAACTGGCAAAACTTTCAAAATTAAAATAGGGGAGATATTTATAAAGTTTTTTTGCAAGTTCTGGATAATGATTGAGATTTAAAGCGCTAACTACTGTGTAGAGATTTTGATTCTTTTCAAGATTCAAATTTCCTTTCTCGGGATCAATTATTGAAATAATTTTGTACCCAAGTTGGGGATTGCTATCTATTTTTTCTTTAAGTTCTAATATACGGGGGTTATTGCCAATGATTATTACTTCTCTTGTTAAGGTCGGGGACTTAATAAGAAAGTTATAAAGTTGGCGCCATAAGATAAATAAGATTCCGAAGAATAATAGATTTAAGAAAAGATTCGCCCTCGGTGTTAGATGAAAAAAGTCGGGGAAAAGATAAAGTAAAGTGGTTGATAAAAATCCATTCAATATTGTTGCTTTTAAAATTGCCAAATAGAAGTCAGATGTATTTTTAGCCAATTTTAAATCATAAAGACCGAAGATGTAAAAAGAGAGAATCCAGAAAGGATAGATAAAAACAAAGACACTTAAGTGTCTTTGTAACATCAGAGAAGAATCAACCCCGAATCTCAGCTTGAGCATTAGCAACAAAGCAAGATACAAAAAAGCTATGTCTCCGAGAAACATCAATCCTACTTTTGTTTTTGAGAAAAACCCCCTCATATGTTTTATCTAATTTTATATCAATCAATTGTTTTTGACAATAAAAGAGAGGAATAAGAGAGGTTAAACCTCAACCAAACAGTTGAAGTTTAACCTCACAACAGACAGGGTTTTAAAACAAATAATTCTATGATAGGATTAAATAATAAAATAGATAATATGAGGAAATTATTTTTTACTTTCAGTTTAATAATATTTGCCTTATCTTTTAGCTTTGTTGGAGCTGAAATGGTGGGGGAAACCCAGGATTTTAATATCCAGTCAGATTATGATTTGCAAGGGAGGGAAAATATTTCAGCAACTTTGGTTAAAAAAACTTCCAAACTCTATTTCTATATAGACCAGGATTATTGGTATTCTTTGAGTTACCATGAACAAAA
>Ga0268281_1000705_pt1 | contig 23286 bp, 27 predicted proteins | sample saktaG_10_FD_190134 | JGI IMG/M metagenome (GOLD analysis project Ga0268281, IMG submission 190134) | Saline water microbial communities from Sakinaw Lake, British Columbia, Canada - sak_2011_5_24_50m | ecosystem: Environmental > Aquatic > Non-marine Saline and Alkaline > Saline ...
CGATGCTTCAAACACCCTCTTCCTGGGTGAATTGTCGCTGGACGGCAGCGTGCGGCATCTCAACGGCATCCTGCCCATGGTAGCCATGGCCAGGGAGAGGGGTATCGCCAGCGTTTACGTGCCGGCTGAAGATGCGGGGGAAGCAGCATTGATCGAAGGCATCCGGGTCTACCCGGTAATTGCGCTGGGACAGCTCGTAACCCATTTCCAGGGTGAACTGGATATCCAGCCATATTCCGGGCAGGCATGCTGGGAAGACTCCCGCCAATCATACCGGCAGGACGATTTATCCCAGGTCAAGGGTCAGGAGCATGCTAAAAGGGCCCTCGAAGTAGCGGCAGCGGGCGGCCACAATGTGCTGATGGTAGGCCCTCCGGGCAGCGGCAAGACCATGCTGGCGCGTGCCCTGGCCAACATACTTCCTGCCCTTACGCTCACTGAGGCAATAGAGGTGACCAAGATATATAGCGTCAGCGGGCTCACATCCCGGGACACCCCGCTTATCAACCAACGCCCATTCCGGGCGCCGCACTACTCCACTTCACATGCAGGCCTGGTGGGAGGGGGTCGCCTGCCGCACCCCGGTGAGATAAGCCTGAGTCACCGCGGGGTCCTCTTCCTGGATGAATTCCCCGAGTTCAACCACATGGCGCTGGAATCTCTTCGCCAGCCGCTTGAAGACAGGGTTATCACCATCAGCCGGGCCGAGGGCAGCCTGACTTTCCCGGCCAATTTCATACTGGTCGAGTGTAGTTAATACTCCCGGCCTTTATCGGTATTGCGCCAGTTATAGACACGGTATTTTCATCCACCCAAATCTTGATCTGTAATGCTTCAAGCGCCAGCCGCTTGTCCTCATACCCGAAACTCTCCAGGTTTGCTTTGGCTATGTCGCAAAACTGCTCTAATCCCGCTACTTCGATATCGCTCTGCTTTGCCCTGTCCACCTTGCTCTTGAGTTCGGCTTCGACTTTCAGCAGGTCAGCCCTTTGCTTATTTATTTTCTCATTCTCACGGACTACAGTATCGGTGGGAAACCCTTTTAACGCCCACTGTAGAAGTTCCTGCTGTTGCCGATCCAATTCTGACAGCCTTTGAGTGGCTTGAGTTAATTCGTCTTGTAAAAACCCGTCCAGGCTACCTTCAGCCTTTCGTCGCTCGACTTCACTGAGAATGAATGTCGGGTCACGAAGAAGCCTCTCAATTTCCCGCCAAACAAGCTTCTCCAGCTTATCTGCATTCAGGTTGTGGTTCGTGCACTGAATGGGAGACACCATCCTGAGCTTGCCAGCGCACCGATAGTACTTTTTCACGTGGACTTTCTTGCCCCACTTAAACCGTTTAACGTAGCCCCAATAGTTTCTTCCGCATTTGCGGCATTTCATGTGACCGCTTAATAGGTACTCGTGCTTCATATTCCGCTTGGAACGCTCACGGTTTCTTTTTAGCTGTTCTTGTGCCGCTTCAAACACTCCGATATCAATAATAGGCGGAGTTGCTCCCGGGATTGATACCCACTCCTCGCGTGGTTTCATTATCAAGCCGGTCTTCCTGGTTTTACTGCCCTTGGGTAGCCTCCTTGTCGGTTCACCAAAGCTCTGCGTAAATACATAGGTCTCACCGATATAAGCGCGGTTTTTCAGTATCCGCCATATCTCACTGGCATACCAGATGGCCTTCCCCGAAGGGGTCGGCAGATCAAGTCCTCGCAATTTATACGCAATCCTGTCAATACCTATACCCTCATTTACAAACCAGTGAAAAATCTGCCTAACCCATTTAGATTCGGATTTATTTTCATAACGGATGCCCTCACCGACTCCCTTACCACTGACATAGTTATACCCATAAAGCCGCGCTCTCCTTCCGCTGGGCATCTTGCCTGCCTTCACCCTCTCCCTGATGCCTCTCTGCGTTCTCTCGCGTATTTTTTCCGCCTCAAGTTTGGCCGCGAAGCCCTTTATATGTGTAATGAGTTTGCCCATGTCGGAAGTATCTATATCTTCGGTCACTAAGACCAGTTTGACGTGGTTTCGCTCAAGGTCATCTTGGATTATGATGCAATGTACCGGATCGCGGGATAGTCGGTCTAAAGCATAGGCAATGACCACTCCTAACTTGCCATCCCTTGCCGCCTGCCTGAGCTGTTGTAATTTAGGGCGCTCTATCGTCAGCCCGGAGTATGTCTCTATGAAAACTGTATCTTCGGATATTTCATAACCGAGTTCCATGGCTTTTGCCAAACAAGCCGCCTGCTGGCTCTGTAAACTCGTTCCCTCCCGTTCCTGGTCTTCGGTCGAGACCCGGCAATATACGGCTGCTTTTCCTCTAATTACATTATCTTTCATCATCTTTTGCATCAGATACGATATAATCAATGAATTCAATGGTCAATATCACTCTTTATATTTGCTTATTACCGAAAGTCGGATCCCCGATATGGATTTTCGGTAAGAAGGTTATTGGTCAGGCTCCAGCAATTGAGTTTCCCCTATCAATTTCGCGATTCCCTTCTTAAGCCTCCACTTGTATGGTGTCGTCTTTGTTATTGGCTCGCCCTCTGCAATATCAGCTTTTCTTTTTAACACTTCAATCTGAAGTAAATCCTCCAATGCCTGGTTAATTGTCGATTGGGGAATATCAAGTTTAAGGGACATTTCCTTGGTGAGATGCCATTTTCCGTCCGATAGATGTTTAATTAGTGTTATCCGCCTCTGCGGGACTGTATCTCTGCCAACCATCCTTACCACTTTATACTCGTTTTCAGTCATCAGCATTTCACCTCTGAGTGCTGCCAGCCCTTTACCCAACTTAACGAGCGATTTTACTAACCGGGCAGGGCCCTCAATATCCGGTTGATAATTTACTGTCTTGTCGTAGGCACTCCTGCTCACCGGGCTCCTAAGCCGCGAAACGAGGTCAGCAAGAGAAGCAATTTTATCTATTATTTCTCCCGATATCTCCACTAATTCGGGCTTCAGCGTGTTCTCCAAAGCCGCCTTGAATGCGTTAGATATCTGGTCACGCATAATTTGCTCAGACCCTTCATCGCTTAAAGCAAGGGTTGCTACTTCATGTCTTGCTTTATTGTCAGATTGAAATCGATAAAGGAGATATCGGTTTCCTAATTCGCCAATTACTCCATGGTGGCTTTCAATCGCCGTTGTTACCGCCCCTAATAGACCCATCCTGCCCTTCCACGCTACGACCTTGCCATTTCCATATTCTTTTCGATATACCCCATCATAAATCTCCCTTAGCTGCTGGAGGATCATTGCCTTATCATCATGCCGCATCGTCAGAAGAGTACCAAAATCTTTAACAACTAGGGTGATAACCTTGGGCAAGGTCTCCAGCAGCCCGACCTTCTTCTTCTTATCATAGCCACTGGTAAATGTGTTCGCTGTGAAACCACCTAAGGGATGGACATCCTTTTTGCAGATAAATAGACCTCGCAGTATTTCAGTTTTACCACTACCGGGCGGGCCTACGAATAGCAACCATACCGGATCACCGGAGGCTTTGTTAGCCACGATTACAGCTAACGCCAGGTCAATTACGTTTGGATCCTTTAGCTTCAGCCACTTAAGAGTTATATTTTTGGCCTGCGCCAATGCATGTCCCTGCTTGCTCGCTTCCTTTTCTTCGTAACCGTAGGCGCTCCTTAGACATTGTTCTACCTCATCATGAGAAAAAGGTGGGGCGCACTTATCAGCACCCATCTGGCACAGCGACAGTGTTTCGTCATATGTCAGTCCTTTACTTGCACAGCGACAGGCATATCGAAAACAGGCATCATTACGTTGCCCCTCGGGAACTCCTTTCAAAAATTCAACAGTTTTGCCAACCTTGCGCACCGGATTTTCGGTAGGAAGCCCAAGTTCAATGCCGATATCAGCTAGGGAATCTATTTCAAGGATTTTCAGCGGGGCTTTGCTGAGTACAGTGTAAGTCGCACCGCTTGGGTGTAAGGAAGGTGGTGCGACCACATAACTTGCTTCGCCCTGTAGATCGAACCCCACCGTAGGCCTTTGCTTCTTCACCGTTTCACTCACCCTGACATAGACCTGGTGGCCTCTCCCCGTCTTGACCACCAGTGTACTGGCACATACGTCCTTCGCCATGTGCGCTTTCCACCCTTCGAGAAAGCCGTTCCAGGCCGCGGCGGTGTCAAAATCAAGCACTAACAGGTTGCCAGATACGGCACCACAAACGATGCCTATATTTGCTCCACCCTTCCTCCAATACTTGTTGAGCCACCTATCAATCTCTTCCTGACTCGGTTTTCTGATTTGATAGGTCTTCCATTCCACTAACGGTTTCTTATCACCTTTTTGCACTGGGATTATGCTGAATCCCAACGAGACATACTTCTGGATATATTGCTGTATATCGTCCATGCTATTTCTCCTTCGGCTTTCTTTGTTGCCGGATTAGCTGCTCATACTTGTCTGCGGGGTATACTTCTACTACAAAGGGCACCTCTACTTGCTCGTTGGTATCCTTATCAGTGATTTCTTTAACCTCAACTATCACGCATGCACACCGCCCTATAAAATCATCTGTATCGATATCAACCTCACCACGGCAGCCAAATGCCTCCAGATGGTGCTTGAGAAACCATAGTTGACTATCCAGAAAAACTGTATAGCTATGGACATATTCGCCATCGTAATCTCCGTTTTCAATCCGCCATGTCCAAGCCCACATTTTGTTATCGGCGCGGCTGATTGCTTCTTTAACTCTCCTTAACTCGGCAAGATATACCCCAGCAGGTATGTTCCCGTCGTCTGAGGTATCTGCAAGATTATAAATTTGGTTTGACATTTTATATATCCTCCTTGTTGTAAATACTGGTCATTCCCTGTCCATGCTTTGTTAATTTATGCTCCATTCGCTGACTCCTTCCTTTTTTGCGTATTTTTACCAGGCGTCCTTAGTAAAGCCCTCATAAGCTGTTTAAACGCCGGTGTCGGTGTATTTACACGCTGCCAGTTAACAACAATCACGAGCTCGTTCTTTATGACTTTCTTTTTTATCGCCATTGAATTGTCACGCTGTTACTTTTATACTTGGCAATAGGATATCGTGACCCATACACCGTCAGTGCAACGACATGACAAGTTTGGAGCCAGATAGAATCTCATGACATCAAATGACACTAATAACCGGGCTAAATTCGGGGATAAACCCAGGTTTAATAGCGAAAAGCCTGTCTCAGAACAGGACAAAAGGGCGATTTATTTTATTTACGAGGCCGAGCAAGCCAAGGGAGTAGCAAGTAAGAACATATACAAAGAGCTGGCGAAGCGTTACGACCGAAGCGAAAGACATATTCAAAGATATATAAAGGAGATCAGAGAAAAACATGGTCTGATCGTCGAACCAACTACTGAAGAAAAAAGAGCACATCGCGATAAACTAGTAAGGATTGCAAAGGCACTGCTCTCTAACGAGATAGCCTCACTCAAGCATATTCAGAACGGTGAATACGAACTAGATGATAAGCAATACTACCCATTCACCACACTCAAAAAGCCAGCAAGTAAACAAATAATTACAGAATTACTGAAGAGCAACCTGAAATACACGATTGAAGAGGCAAGTTCATTCGACCTATTTGACGATTTCAGATCACATTTAGCAGCCGAAAAATCTGATAATAGTGTGATCGAGGATTGGATTGAAAACGATCCTGCTGGGTTAGTTGACATTCTGAAACGGTTAGTGAAACAAAAGAATTTCCAGGGAAAATGTCCGGTCTGCCAGAACTGGTAAATATCCACCTCATTTTAGCCACGTTAGTATTGACCTGAGTTCCTTGAGCAATTATCGTTGCGCTGCCATAACCAGTGGGAACACACTGGATCACATATATAGAAATTTATAACACTTTGACCATAAGCCCATCGGCATTGGTTCAATCCCTGTCACTGCCACTTAGCCAGTACTGTCGACGTGCACGTAGTAAATACGGAATTGTGCGTGACAGATACTTCATTCCACGAGCGTCGCATTTTTTCTAAAGTTTTGACCGGGGTACGCATGGCCGATGACCGACAATTACCATTGTCGGAAATGCAACGTGTCATTACGAGTAATTTTAATAAAGGATTAATCCTTCGATAGATTGGGCGTACAGGTTTAGCCAAGCCCTAGAATTAATGAATCCGCCGCGGTTTGGAAGGCTTTATGAATACACCCTTGTCCATTTTTCATAACCTGTAAATATGTAAGTTTAAATTCCCAAAACGTGAACCATACTTTACACGACATGGCATTTCCACCAATTAGACGCAGCCTGTGAAAAGTTCAGAAAGTATAATTTCATCAACAGCGCGGTGTTTAATCTGGTCAAATGTGTATGTTATTATAGACTCAGTCGTGTCGTTGAGGAGGCAGGGTAATGAACAAAATTAATAAACTTACCAAGGAGTATCAGAATCGGTGGTCAAGCAAGCCCATATTTAATGATTCATTATTGAGGCACATAGATACCAAGGTACAGTTGCACAAAGACTTGCACAATCCTCTTAGTAGTGCGGCGGCCTGTTTAAATGTTCTAAGCAATATCAAGGATAACCCAGACGACATTAAGCAGTTCTTCCGGTGCTTCTCACTAGAAATCGACCAAGTATTAAACTTCCCAACGGGCGTGAATATACAGAACGAAATTTACAATGATATCGGCCCCATAGTGTTCGAGTGGATCGGGCCACAATTGTCTCCCATTTATGAAAAGACTGGCAGTCGCGGCAAGTATAGAACCAGTATCGATGCATACCTTTTAGCAAGGATAGCTGGTAAAACAACACAACTACTAATTGAATGGAAATTTACGGAAGACTACAGTTCCAAAAGCTACCACCACAAATTCTCCGGCTTGGAAGGTAATGAGCGCTTACGTCGGTATTCTTCCGTCCTGGCTACACTACGAAAAGAGAACCTAATTCCCTTCAACCTTACAGACGAAGGTAAAATCGGTTTATACGATTTCAGCTATGAGCCTCTATATCAACTGCTGCGCATGACATTGCTTGCCAAAATGACCACACCGCTTCAGTTAAGTGGCGATATACGCATAGAGGATTACAAAATCGTGCACCTGACACATTCGAATAACGAGGCTCTCAAGTGTCTAAAGGCGGACTATCTAGAGTATTCGCCCGGACTGAGGCTGCACTCCAACAGAGAGCTACACGACGTTTGGCAAAATGAAATTCTTGTACCAAATGAACGACAGCACTTTGTTTGCGGATACTGGAATAAAGCACTTTCCCAGTTATCTAATTCAGACCTGAAAGACTATTTGATGGAACGCTACGCGTGAGATAGAAGTCAGGATTATCGATAGTTTTACATTCCAAACAGCTTTCCGCACCTTGAAGTTTGGAAGGAGGAGCAAATACCATGGCCTTTAACGTTTTCATAAGTCATAGTGTGAGGGATATGGACGTTGTGTACCAGTTCAAGCAATGGCTAGAGCATTACGGAATTGTTGTTTACGTAGATAGCATGCAACCCCAGTATGGAAGTCCACTGCGGGTGAAGGTATCTGATGCAATAGCTCACAGCGACTGTGTTATTGCAATCCTGACCCAAAATGGTGCTAGAGCAGACTGGGTTAACCAAGAGATTGGTTACGCCATTCACGCCGGTAAACCCATAATTCCTGTAGTTGAGGACGGGGTTAAAGTAAAGGGTTTTATTGCCGAGGTAGATCATGTGACATTCCAGGTGACTGACCCTGCAACAGCGATCACCAATGTTATCAGCTATGTGGGCAAATTGAAGACAGGTAAGGAACAAAAAGAGAAGGTACAGGCCGTCCTGATTGCACTTCTTGGCGTAATCGCCTTAGCCGCGATCAGTCAAAAATAAAGGCCGGGAGCGTCCTATTATTCATAGTAGCTTAGGGAAAACATAGTCCTATGTAGCATTAGCTACAATTAGTCCAAGTAGTCACTGATTGCTGTGACAAAATATACTTGACAATAGAACACACGTTCTATTAATATATTCCTAGAGCCTTAGTGGCTCAGGAGGTTAAAATGATAAAGAAGCGAGTATTTGTTAGCTTTGATTTCGACAATGACAAGGCTCTAAAGGACTTTCTGGTAGGCCAATCAAAAAATGAAGATTCACCATTTGAGATATCAGATTGGTCAATGAAAGAAGAAGCCCCTCAAGCCAATTGGGAGAAGGAGGCCAGAACTAGAATAAAGCGCAGTGACATAATGATAGTGATGGTTGGCCCAAATACCTATAAGGCACCCGGAGTACTGAAAGAAGTAAAAATCGCAGGTGAAGAAGCAATAAAAATAGTACAGATTATAGGATATAAAGACGGAGATTACACTCCTGTGCCTGGTGCTGGTCGTTTGTATAGTTGGAATTGGGACAATTTAAAGAAGCTACTGGCTTGAATTTAATTATCATGGATGAAAAAGTTAAACATCTCGAATTAATACAGGGAGTAATCAACAGACTCGCCCAAGTTTCATTTATTCTGAAAGGATGGGCGGTAACCCTCGTCGTCGGTCTATTGGTAGTTGTAGCAAATACTCCCCATTGGTGGTACGGTTTTATGGGACTAATCCCAATATTTGTTTTTTGGGGACTCGATGCATTTTACCTCCGACAGGAAAGGTTGTTTCGCTTGCTCTATGAAAAAGCTAGAACCGGCAGTAACGGGTCAGGGATACCAATTTTTTCTATGGATACGTCAGGGCTACAGTCTAATACTGATAATTGGGGCAAAACGTTGTTCTCACTAACACTACTTGGCGTTTACGGAATGCTAGGACTACTAGTCGTCATAGCTTCTCTGATGATGATATTAACCCGTTGCCATTAAAGTGTTGGGGCGCATGTATTACGCGGTATTTTCCTTCTCCTTGAAGTTAATCTCTCCGTATCTCTTTTCGAATTTGGATATCTTCTTTACTTGCGAAGGCGTTACCGATTTTCCGGCGAATGTAAATGTGGCCGCAGGGTTTTTTCGCGATTTAGGACCACGGTATTTTATCTGTATGTCAAAGTCAAACCTGTCCTCGCAAAGCATCCCATAAGCAAGCGCTGCAAGTACATCGGATGGCTCCACATTGGCTTCCAAGTCCCACTTGTTTAACGCGCCTGCAATCTCCTCAGTATTCAATACCATGCCTGCCTTGTTGTACAGATACAATCGTCTCACCAGTCGATAAACTTCCAATACTCTTTTTATGTCCATGCACCCTCCTGAACCACCAGTATATATCGGTGAGAGATTTTATCAGTGTGGTAAGCTGATTTTATTATGGTTAAGGACGATCACCATCGTTCCTGAGCACTTCAAGCCTATGTTCTATCAAATCCTGCCGCTGTTCAATACTGGTTATCCGAGCATTTAAGACTGAAAATAAAATCAACTGTATGGCTATAGCTATTACCATTAAAGCTACAACCGTTATTTGAAGGATTAGATACTTTTTATCGTTCATTTGTTTATCCTTTGACCTTGATTCCATAGCGAGATTCGATTTCGCTCCATAATTCATCAAGTTCTGATGACATTACAGGATGATCCAGAATGCCCCTGCCTATTTGTCTTTCCTGAATGTAATTATCAAGAAAGGTCTTCATATTTTCCTCTTCAAGCACTTTAGTGGAGAGTTTCTTAGTCACCAGCGATATCAGATCTTCCTGGCGCGATAAGGAGCAAAGAGACTCAAACTCTCTAATATCCAGTATTTGCCAAGAGTAACCAGTACAAAGGGGCGTCCCCTTGTTCAACTCTTCGACTATTATGCTTCTAAAAAAGGCGGTATTAGCAAAGTAATAAGGGTCTAATACCAAGACAAACGGGTATATTCTACCAGTGATCTTCTTATGTAATTCTTCTAAGCCATGGCAGTTGGCACGTATATCATTTTCTGTACGATTCAACTGGCGTATGGCATGGACAACATTTCCAGTTTCCCCTGCCGTATCAGTAATATCCTTACGTATCAATTCCCTATCAGAGGTAAATTTGCTTTTAAGGCTGAGACGTTTTGTTTTGCACTCCAACAGAATTGCATTGCCATCCTTTATTACTATTTTGTCGCACGTGTCGTAGGTTTGCCCATTGTTGATGTATCTTGTTTCTGGGATGATTTCACATCCGGGCTTGAGTATTGAAAGCATACGATCCGTATAATCTTCAAATACGTAGCCAAAAAAACCTGCGAATGCGCGACCTCCACTCTTAATAACATCATAATAAATTTGTTCAGTGCCTCGTCGAAACAAGTATGGGACAATAGGAACAACCCAGGCCTGATTTTTAAGCATTATTATGGGCCAGCTTACTAAAGGATTTGGATTGAATGTTTCATATGGATCGAGTAGAAATTCTGGTAATCTCAGTTTATTTTGGAAATCTTGAGGAGTAAGGCTTATCAATTTCAAATACTTCTCAATATCAGTGTCAGATATATTCTTCCATAGTGCCCCGGCTTTGATAGGCCCAGGCTGGACACCACCTTTCTGGGTCAATAGCAAACCAAATAATGCTATGGTGATGTCCCAGGTTTTATCCACTGTGAGGCCCGTCGTATTGTTAAACGCTTCATCAATCTCGAAGTGTCTTTGGGCTTGGACAGCTTTCGCACACGTCCGGAATAACAGACGTGTCCTCGCCAGAGTATCGTTATCACCATAAAAATCAGGAAATTGCTGATATGCAACGCGCCTCATATATGGTTCAATTTCTTCCACCGAACCTAGCAGATGGTCGTGCTTCATAACCCCCCTACACGCCTGAACTAAGTCCTTCCAATCAAATCGCCTTTGGGACAGTCTAGGTTTGTCGTAAGCATAAAGCACTAACTTTGCCACAAATGCTAATTGAAAGTCTCTCAAAGCCGCACGATAATCTAGGCTTTCTTTCTTAAGCGCTTCCTCAAACCCACGCACGTCTCGTTTGCGCCAAACACTAGTCTTTGAGATAGCATCTAGTAATACGTCAGGTTCATATCGACGTAAGGACTTGGCCTCTGTTTTATATGGTTTAAACATATCGTTACCCTATTTGGCAGACGATCACAGAATTTTGTTATCTATCTTCGCGATCCTATCATTAGTGGATGGATGGGTAACGAAATCCCTGTCCCGGTCGTCCGGTTCTTCCAACCTCTTTAACATCGATATGAAAGACTGTTTGTCCTGCGTAAAGTCTACGGCAACAGAATCTGCCCAGAATTCACAAACATAGGTGACAATCCATAAACCAACTATCCCACCAATTGTAATCATCATGCCAAATATCGATTTCTCACATAAGCCAACCGGGGGATACATTTGTTGAATAGTCATCAATAGAGCTACCATCACACCAACTGACCCAACTTTAATCAACAGATGTAAAAGTCTTATATGAGCAAATTCATGGGCCATAACCGACATTTTTTCACTATCTTCAAGTATATTATATAGTTCTTCACCTATTATTATGTACGGCCTAAACCGAAAAACATTAGCGCCAATGTTCTTCATGCCTGCCTTTTTTCTGAACGGCTGACCGCTATCAAGTTTAATGTTCATTCTCTCTGCTAATTGCAAAAACTCCGCCTTGTCCTTCTCTGGTATTGGTACCCTAACATTTTTAGCAACCAATAGCTCAGCCATGCTTCTAAAAAATAGAGCGAGGCCATATATAAATCCGGCGAATGTCACACATAAGAATATTTTGGCAATTATTCTCACGGGTACATACTGAACATAGACATAACTGCAACCAGAAAGAATAAACAGGATGCAAGACCCTATAACCACGGCAAAAGTATGCTTATGCATAAATGATACTAGGCCTCTCATTTTATGCCTCCATGATGGAATTATTTATGTTGTTGGAAGGAAATAATAACACAATCCCTTCATTGACAACGACCGAAACGATGATATAATCCGATTGTTTCCGCAATTAATCCAGAAGGACATGCCACGCAACATGACAGAACCTAACCTATTAGCGCTGCTTTTGGAGAAGACTCCCAATATAGATCGTGTATGTGAAATATTCGATACTGATTTGATCCCAGAAGCCGTTAAAGACCTTAATTCCGATTTTTCGCCTAGGCGGCTAACCAAGCTTCCGCGGCTTACAGAACCACTGCCCACAGATAAGAGGCAGCTATCTTCCTATAGGACACGGATGGGCACCATACTGGAATATGCTCTAAGTACCAAGATTCAAGCAATATTGGATCATCGTTATGATCGTAAGCTATTATTAACATTTGCTGTGGCGCATGAATACCCCGATTTTTATCTCCGTGACGCAGAACTCGTTCCCAAGCTTAGGATCGAGATGAAGGCTGTTGACGCCGACTCCGATGAACAAGCGGCAAGGTTCGATGTTCCAACCGCCTCCATAAACCCATCGCGGGATTTAATACTCTTTATCGGGTGGGAATGGAAAGATTCTGTCGAGCCGGCCGGCGAATATCCAAACATTTTCGCTTACATCGTCATACCTGCGGCAGAAATAGCAAAGGAAAGAGACAAGAGGTTGTATGCCATAGGCGGGAATATTACAGATGGTGCTGTGCTTGTGCCATCTACCAAGAAACAGGGGAAGATGGTGCCAGACCCCGGCAACTATGGTAAGTTGCTACGGATAATAGGGAAGCAGCGAAGGGGCGTAACAGAATTGAGTGAACACATGCGCAGATTTGAAGCTTTTCTAAGAACCGTCGACGAGCACACCGTCAGGCGAGGTGCGCGGAAGCGTGCAAGGTTCAAGTAAATCCGTTGATTAAGCTGGACATAGGAACGCGATTGCGTTCTTTAGGGCTTCCAATAGACCCTGTTCTGCAACTTGTATTCTGAGTTGACTCTGTTCCTTGGCCTCCAGGTAATTCTCGTGGGCGGCTTTATACGAATCAACGATTTGTTGCTGCAAATTTAAAGGCGGTATGGGGATACGCAAATCCATTACAACGTTCCTTGAGATACGTGGCCGCCCTATCCCGGTTATTTGATAGACCAGTTGACCAAGTGCCAAATCACTTCTCAATATAATTGCCAAGTATTCAGGTAATAAAGAATATGGAGCACACGACCGAGCCTTTTCGGATTTCATTTTCTCCAGGTGTCCGGCAATGCTTAAGACCACACATTCCGACGAGGCGTATCCCTCATCCTCCTCACTACTAATCAGACAGCACTTTCGAAGTTCCGGCCTCAGCTTCGAAAATAATATGTCTCCAGGCTGAAATTGTTTGACAATACTCTTTATGTCATGCCCTAACATTTCAGTGACTGTGTACTCACCCGTCGTTGGCCTTATATTAGCCAATCCAATGAAACGACATACGTCGTCTTCAATCTCTTGACTTGGTGTAATCGGAATTATCCTTTCGATCGCTATGTCGCCGAGCCTCACGACCGGAAATGCGCTGCTTTTTAAGGTTTTCTCCGAAGCGTATCTCATTGGATGGTGATAGAGCGTGTCGAGGCGGTTTGAAGATGAGCCACTCGCGCACATAACGATCCGATCTTTCGGACACACAAACACCCTATCATTAGACCTATTATTATCTAGTTGTCCCTTAACATTAAATTCATGCCAGGATTTGCAGATATCCGGCAAGTCGCTGAGAACAACTTGCTTGCCCATCTCATCCCGTTGTGGTTTGTACTCGGGGTCGCCGTTGGGTCTCCTTCCAACGTTATCAGCTATCGCCATAAATACATCGCCCTGATCAACCAATGAGCCCGGATTTGATTTCTTACGCAGAAATAGAATGGATGTCTTGGCTGTCGAGTAGGGCATGAAAGTCACATTGGGCAGACTGATAATAGCCTCTATATTTGTGTAGCGTAGAATAAATTCCCTTATGTCGTGACTTGTGTCGCTGCTAAGCACACTATCTTCAATGATAATACCCAACAAGCCTTGTGCCTTAAGCGCCCTAATGCATCTCTCAACAAAAAGAACTCCCCGCCGGCGAGAAGCCTTTCCTCGTCCGGTTACGTAGCGCATTAGCTGCGCAGTATCTGTATAATCACTCCCGAAAGGGGGGTTAGTCAAAATAAAGTCAAATTCGTTATCCGGAAATAAGGAATACGCCTCCTTACCAAAGGAAAGTGATCCTCCAAGTGGAATACAGAACACCTCCTCGTCATCAACTCCATGCATAAACAAATTCATTTGCGCAATCCAAGCCATACGCCGGTCTATTTCAATCCCTTTTATTCTGGGTGATTTGCCCGCCTCAAGGCTGTGGTTTCTGCAAACTGCGATCAGAAACCCACCTGTACCACAAGCCGGATCACAAACTAGTTTATCCTCCGGTGGAGCTGCAAGGTTTACCATAAACTCAATCACATTGCGCGGGGTAAAAAATTGTTGATTCTCGCTTTTATCAAACGAGTTTTTCAATAGCTCTTCATAAGCCATTCCTTTAACATCCATTGGAATGGACGAAAGTTCCGCATCACGAAGAAGTCTAATTACGTTTGCCACTGCCTGCTTATCATCTGTGATATGCTTGTGATCATTAACAAAAGTCCTGGGGTAATGCGATGTGATATCGGCGTATAGTGATAATGTTCGATCATAGATATCACCATTTGTTTCGCCTGCCATAGAAATGAAAGGATTTGATGTAATCCGCTTACCTTGGGCCACGTATCTCTCTACGAACATCTTGCAAAAAAGTAGCTTGGAGATTTCCTCGCATCGCTCAATCACCGTGCCTCCCATGGAATCTCGAAACGCACGGCTCATTTGCCGAAATAAATGTCTCATTGTCCGAAAGTCATGATATTTTTGTTCCGGTGCCTCGGCATATCTTGCCTGATTATTACTCTTTTCTTTCATTCTTTTACTATTCTCACATTAAGCACATTCATTTTGGGTAAACGATTGGCGCAAGTCCAATGATATTCTACATCAATACACAGGATCATTATCAACCGTAGCAAAAAACATAAAATTTCAGGGACGCGCGCTAATACAGCACGCCTAAACAGAACGGCAAAGACTTGGATACATTGTTTTCACTTGAGGCTGGTGGCTGCCATGAACCCCTGCCCCTGCGGATACTACGGTGACCCGGTCAGGGAATGCAAATGCTCATCCACGGTGGTCACACGCTATCAGAAGAGGATCAGCGGACCACTGATGGACCGCATCGACATATTCCTGGATATTCCCCGCATAGATTACGATAAGCTTACGGACGAAGGTCAGTCGGAGCTTTCCGCCAGCGTACGCCGGCGGGTTCAGGAGGCCAGGCAGATCCAACTCGAAAGGTTCAAGGATTCAGCTTTAACCGATAACGCCGACATGACCGCACTTGAGATAAGGCAGTTCTGCAAGGTCGATCCCCCGGCCCAGGCCCTGCTAAAAACGGCCATGAAGCAGATACAATTCACCGCAAGGGCATTTCACCGCACACTCAAGCTGGCGCGAACGGTAGCGGACCTCGACGGCGCTCAAATAATCAAAACCAATCACCTGGCAGAGGCTTTGCAGTACAGGCAAAGAAATATCAACCAATAAACAGGCAGGCAGGGGATGATCCCCTGCCTGCCTGCTCGATAGCATCACCACTGTGGCGAGATTTACTTTTTAAGCTCGTTGTACTTCCTGGCCATAGCGATGATGCCGTAATCGGTCAGCAGTACCGTGCGGTTGATGCTGTCCGACGCCTGGTATTGATCCAGAGCGGAGGTAAAAAGAACCTGGAATTCGGCGAAAAGCCACATCTGCCTGCGCAGCAGCATCAAAGCATAGATCGCCTCATCCAGGGGTATATTCTCATAGAATTGTTCCTCGGCAAATTTCGAGAAATATGCCGTAGCAACATCATAAGCATTCTGCTCGAAATACAGCTTTTTTAAATTCTTATAGAAAGACTCACCCTGGTTAACCAGCTTAAATTCGCGGACTTTTTTGTAGGCCGTAGTCTTTGGATTGGACATCAACGCCTTTGCCCACTGCCTGGCTATCTCCTGGGCATGCTGCTCGGTGAAATTCAGCAACTTGTCAGCATAGGCTATATACATCCCGGCCATAGTACCCTCCTTTTATAGTTATCAAAGCTGATTTGGAAGCGCCATCTCTGCAAGAATCAATTAGCTTCAGATCTCTCTATTTCCACCTCCCCGTAAATATTTATTCAATTAAATTATAAATATGTAATCGGCAAATAACAAGAGACCTGAGTCACTTCTTGCGGGACAATTCGAAAACCACCGGACTGCCCGGATCGGGGCATGCCACGGTGCATTTATCGGGATCCTTTTCCCACGGAAAGCTCCCGTCCGACATCAACACCTGGGCAAAGGGGAACAGGGTATAGAAAGCCCAGGCGCACATACCCGCAGGACACATATCGGTAATAAGGAACTCGTCGCCAACCTTGTGGGCGGCCACGCATGTACCCCTCTGTGATATAACCTTCGCGGATACCACACGGTTTTCATAGTTCGCCATAACGCTCTCCTCCTCTCTTGCTGCTCCTGCACGAAAGATATCACGGTCACCGCAAAAACGAAAGTTCACCGGCTCTCCTGCAAATGAGCAGAAAGCCGGTGAACTAAGAATGGCTGGTAAATAATCTACTTTACTTCAACTTTGGCGCCTGCTTCTTCCAGCTTCTTCTTGATAGAAGCAGCCTCGTCCTTGTTTACGCCTTCCTTTACCGGCTTGGGCGCACCCTCGACCAGGTCCTTTGCTTCCTTCAAACCGAGCGTGGTTACCTCGCGCACGGCCTTGATCACGGCGATCTTGTTCTCACCGATCTCCTTGAGAATTACCGTAAACTCAGTCTGCTCCTCGGTGGCAGCAGCGCCACCCCCGGCTGCTGCTCCGGCGGACGACCCGGCAGCCACGGCCATGGGCATGGCGGCGCTGACACCGAACTCATCTTCCAGTGCCTTGACCAGCTCCGAAAGCTCGATCACGGTCATTCCCTTTATCATCGTTACGATCTCGTCTTTTGTCATTTTAGTGTCCTCCTGTTATTCGTTTTATCCAGTTGATTATTTACATAGGGTCAATGACCCTGTAGCTGCCTGTTTCAGGCGCCCTCGAGCTGCCTGGCCCTGGCCTGCAGCACTCCGACCAACCCACGCAGCGGGGAACTGAGCACGAAATGAAGCGCATAGACCGGTGACTTCAGACGGCCCAGCAACTGACTGATCAGCACTTCTTTGGACGGAATAGCGGCCAGGCTGATCACGTCAGCGGGTGTAAGCACCTTGTCGCCAAGCACACCGCCTTTAACCTTCAGCACCGAGTTTGCTGATTTGATGTGCTCGACCAGGATTTTGGCCGGTTTGACGGCATCGTCATAGCTAAGGGCAATGGCCATAGGCCCGGTCAGGAACTGGTCCAGGCCCTTTAGCCCGGCTTTTTCAGCAGCGAAACGCATGAGGGTGTTTTTGACTACTTTATATTCAACTCCCTGCTGATGCATCTGCCTGCGCAGTTGAACCATTTCTTTTGCAGTCATGCCGCGGTAATCCGTTGCGACTGCAACCACGCATTTACCCAGGATGCCGGCAAGCTCGCTGATAACTGCCTCTTTCTGTTTACGTATCATATCAATACTCCCTAAAAAAATTATCCTCGCGCCGCTGCACGAGGATTTACCAGGACGCTATATATCGCTTCCTGTGAATTAACCTCGGCGGGTATCAGATTAAGCCTTGCGGCGCCCGCTATCAACGGCTGATTTATTTTTTTATATTTTTATTATGCGCTTACTGCCAGATCCGTTATGGTCTTGATATCAAGTCCTATACCCGGTCCCATAGTTGTCGAGACGGACGCCGTCTTTATGTACTGACCCTTTACGCCGCTCGGCTTGGCGCGGTTAATGGCTTCAATAACCGACATGAGGTTCTCGTAAAGCTTCTCCTCATCGAAGCTTTTCTTGCCGACGGGAACGTGCATGATGGCGGTTCTGTCGAGCCGAAACTCCACCCGGCCCTTGCGTACCTCATTGATGGCCCGCGGCAGATCGGCGGCCGCAACAACCGTGCCTGCCTTGGGATTGGGCATAAGACCGCGCCTGCCGAGTATTTTGCCCAGCTTGCCGACCTTGCCCATCATATCCGGGGTAGCTATGCTTACATCGAAATCCAGCCAGCCATCCTCGATCTTTTTCACCAGGTCATCCGCACCCACATACTCTGCGCCGGCATCCGTGGCAAGCCTGGCGCCCTCCCCCTGTGCAAATACCACCACTCTGACCTGCTTGCCCAGACCGTTGGGCAGAAGTGCCGTGCCCCTCACCTGCTGATCGGCCGCGCGGGGGTCGACACCCATTCTGAGATGAAGCTCTACTGTTTCATCGAACTTGGCATATCCAGCCTTTTTGGCGATGGCTATAGCCTCCTTAGGATCATAGACCTTGCTTTGCTCAACCAGTTTAGATGCTTCCCGATAATTTTTACCTCTGGTAGCCATGTAATTACTCCACTTTAATGCCCATACTCCGGGCGGTTCCCTCGATAATACGAGCCGCACCCTCAAGGTCCAGGGCGTTCAAATCCTTCTGCTTGACCTTGGCGATCTCGTTGATTTTTGCCTTCGATATCTCTCCTGCTATCTGCGTCGGTGTCGCCCCACTCCCCTTCTCAATACTCAGTGCCTTTTTCAAGAGGTCCGAGGCGGGTGGTGTCTTGGTAATAAAGGTGAAAGACCTGTCCTCGAAGACCGTGATCTCCACCGGCACGATGGAACCTTCCAACGATTTGGTCCTATCGTTATAATCCTTGCAGAATCCCATAATGTTGACACCGTGCTGACCCAGGGCAGGGCCTACCGGCGGCGCAGGCGTTGCCTTGCCGGCCTGTATCTGTAATTTGACTATCGCTTTAACTTTCTTGGCCATTTTATAGTTTCTCCACTTGCAGGAAGTCCAGCTCTACTGAAGTCTCCCGTCCGAAGAGTGTCAGCATAACTTTTACTTTGCCCTTGCTCATATTTATTTCGTCGACGGTGCCGATGAAATCCGTGAAAGGACCGTCGACCACCCGGACGTTTTCGCCTTTTTTAAACCTTATTTTAACCTGGGCTACGCCCTCTTCTTTCTGCTTGAGTATCCTGTTGGCCTCGTTCTCCTCCAGCGGTGTGGCTTCCTTGCCATCGCCCACGAAGCCCGTGACCCCCGGTGTCTCCCTGACCACCTTCCAGCTCTCGTGGTCCATCGCCATGCGGACCAGGAGGTAACCCGGGAACATCTTCTTTTCAACGGTCCTGCGCTGGCCGGACCTGATCTCAATCTCGTTCTCTTTAGGTATCTCTACGTTGAGGATTTTGTTGCCGGCGTCCATTGACTTGATACGCTGCAGCAGCTTGTTTTTTACTTTCTCCTCATGCCCCACGTAGGTATGTATGATATACCACCTGGCACTGGCGTCAACGGTCACACTATTTGCCACCTAATAATACTTTTGCCACCAGCTCTGAAAAACCATAGTCAACGGCGCCCAGCACAAGGCCCATGACAACGCACAGGCCGATAACGATCAGGGTAAGGCGGATGGTCTCCTGCCGGGTGGGCCATACAACCTTCCTCAGTTCCCCGATTATATCGGAGAAAAAGGTGAACCGGCGCTTTTTGGGTTGCGACAACTGGGACTGAGGTTTCTTGGCCTTGGCCAGCGCCTGACTTTTCTTGTCCTGAACTGACTTGTCCTCGGTTTTATCAGGCTGCAAAACCTTTTCCTGCTCTTTATTAGCCACCTTTTTATTTAGTCTCCCGGTGGAGCTGATGACTGCGGCAACGGGGGCAATATTTTTTCAGTTCCAGACGCTGTGAGTCATTCTTCTTGTTTTTTTGTGAGGTGTAGTTCCTTTCCTGGCATACCGTGCATGCCATGTAGACTACACCTCTCGCATCGCCTTTTTTCGCCATTTCTTATCCCAGTATCTTTGTGATCACGCCTGACGCAACCGTCTTGCCGCCCTCGCGGATGGCGAAGTGCATGCCCTGCTCGAGTGCAACAGGGTAAATCAGCTTGATACTCATTTTAATACTGTCGCCGGGCATTACCATTTCCACACCCTGCGGCAACTCGGTCTGGCCGGTAACGTCCAGTGTCCTGATAAAGAATTGCGGCTTGTAACCACTGAAAAAGGGTGTATGCCTGCCGCCCTCTTCCTTGGTCAGAACGTAAACTTCACCCTCAAAATGGGTTTGCGGCTTGATGGAGCCCGGCTTGGCCAGCACCTGTCCCCTCTCGACATCCTCGCGCTCAATGCCCCTGATAAGGCAGCCGACCGCGTCGCCCGCTTCGCCGGCCTCGAGCTGTTTGTGGAACATCTCAACACCGGTCACCACGGTCTTCCTGGTATCCTTGATGCCGACGATCTCAACTTCCTCGCCTATCTTTATCGCGCCGCGCTCGATCCTGCCGGTGACCACGGTGCCGCGGCCTTTAATGCCAAACACATCTTCAATGGGCATAAGGAACGGTTTATCCACGGCGCGGACGGGCTGGGGAATATAATCGTCTACAGCTTCCATAAGCTTCAGTACGCCGCTGCACCACTTGCAGTCGGGCTTGCCGCAGCCGCATTCCAGCGCCTTGAGAGCGCTGACGCGGACGATGGGGATCTTGTCTCCGGGGAAGTTGTACTTGGTCAGGAGGTCCCTCAGTTCCATCTCGACCAGCTCGAGAAGCTCTTCGTCTTCCATGGCATCGACTTTATTTAACGCCACCACCATGGCCGGGACCTCCACCTGCCTGGCCAGCAGGATATGCTCCCTTGTCTGAGGCATGGGGCCGTCAGGAGCACTCACAACCAGTATGGCGCCGTCCATCTGCGCTGCGCCGGTGATCATGTTCTTGATATAGTCGGCATGACCGGGGCAGTCCACATGGGCGTAATGCCTTTTCTTGGTTTCATATTCGATGTGAGCGATGGCGATAGTAACGCCCCTGGCCTTTTCTTCGGGCGCATTGTCGATGCTGTCGAAGGGCCTGAACGATGTATCACCGATGCCCTGTTTGGATAAGACTAATGTGATGGCAGCGGTCAACGTGGTCTTGCCGTGATCGACGTGACCTATCGTACCCACATTCAAATGCGGCTTTTTGCGCTCAAATACTTTCTTTGCCATATAGATAAACCTCCTTCATTTCTGAGCCCACAATCAGATTCGAACTGATGACCCCGTTCTTACCAAGAACGTGCTCTACCAACTGAGCTATGTGGGCAAATTGCCATAACATTATATATCACATCACGCAGATGCGACCACAAATTATACTATAAAATAATTTAAATCCACAAAATTAAAAACAGGTTTCTGGTGGAGGGAGTAGGATTCGAACCTACGTAGCCCTTAGGGCGGCAGATTTACAGTCTGCTCCGATTGGCCGCTCCGGCATCCCTCCATACCGGTCATCAGATCTTAGCCCGAGAGGGGAGTCGAACCCGCTAACCTACCGATTACAAGTCGGTTGCGCTTCCATTGCGCCACTCGGGCAACAAAACGTCGTAACGATGCTTAAATCAGACGACAAGCAAGAATTATATATGGGGCATAGCTAAAAGTCAAGGTAAAATTATATGCGCATATCTTTACTTGGCCGCGATTTATTTGTTAGACTTAGCTGAGCGCATAATATGACTGAAGGAGAATTGTTATGGCTTCTAAAGATAAAGGCAAGAAGGAACATAAAAAGCCTAAGAAAGACGGCAAGAAAACGGCTATGCCTTCGATTTTTGAACCGGTAGCCGAAGTCGAAGTAATAAAGAAGAAAGGGAAAAAAGAGGAGTTCCCTGAATAGTCGGCCATTATTGTTGATAATCGCGGCCGGATCCCGGGCCATAAGGCCTATAGATGTCTGATCTTGCTCACCTCAAAGCCCTCGTACATGGCAAGGTGCAGGGCGTTTATTACCGGGCATTCGCATTTCGTGTAGCCAGAGGCCTGTCCCTGAAAGGCTGGGTTAAAAACACGCCGTCGGGCGATGTTGAGGTGCAGGCCGAGGGGACCAGGGACAATCTGGAGGCGCTGTTAACAGAGTTGAAAGTCGGCCCGGCGGGCGCATCCGTTACCAAGATTGATGTGACGTGGTCAACTTACACGGGGGATTCCAGCAGTTTTGACGTCAGGTATTGACTTCAGCTTTCCAGCTCGTTTTTCCCGGTCTTAATGATATCCAGGTACTGCTGGTCCACTCCAAGCATGGCCGAAGCTTCGCGGTCGATCTCATAGGGTTCGCCCTCGAATATTAAGCCCGGGCACTCGGTTTTTCCTCTGAATGAATCGTCGGCCGCGCTGAAATTTTTCCTGCCGTCTATGAGAGCCAGGTCGAAGGGGAGCGTGAAGTAGAGGTCAGCATACACCTTGTCCCAGCCAAACTCATCGAGTGAACTCCACCCGCTGTCGGAGCCCTTTTTATACTTGTTGACGGGCAACAGGCTGAGCAGGTTTTTAATACTCAGGAAAGCATGGTTGCCAACAGTCCGCAGGGAAGATATGGTTATGAGGAAGTCGCAGGAAAGCACGACATTGGGCACCCAGAAGGTTGCGACTGCGAAAGGATGGGGCAGAGGATTCTCTATCTCGACCCAGATGCAGTCCTTGACATCGAGCATCAGCACACGCTGAAAATCATATCCCAGCGATTTATAGATGGGATAAACCGATTCACCGCTGGAAGCGCCCTCCAGGACTATGATATCGGCATCGCTGACCTGTTTTACCTTATCGATCACAATACCGAGCATCTCCCGGCTGGTGCTGAACGGGTAGGGATAAGGATAACTGGCATTGGGCTTAATCAGCACCTTATGTGCCCTGGAGACCAGCGAAGGCGGCTCGAAAACGTATTTTGACGCTTCGTACATCATCTCAGGAAATAATAATATTCACTTTAAATACTCATCCCGGTTCAAAAAGGGCATTCCCCCCATTTCCCCGTAAATCCAGTGATTTTATTGTATCATTCAAGTCAATGGAAAGATATACCTTTGGCGGGATTTATTTAAACTGCTGTGCACGGCATTAAACGCTTAGCGGCTGGGTATTTCCCAGGTGTAGTCGGGGTTGATGGATGCAAACAGGTGTGCGGATGGACTGATAAGGCAATAAAAAACCTTAACATCTGGATAGTGGAAGGAAGTAAATTGATTTCAAAGGTACGATGACATTGCTGCCATCGAACGACCATAGGAGTACATACTCCCTAGAAAGGAGGTGATCCAGCCGCACGTTCCCGTACGGCTACCTTGTTACGACTTCGTCCCAGTCACCAGTCCCACCTTCGGCGACTGCCTCCCTTACG
>Ga0268281_1000707_pt1 | contig 23251 bp, 20 predicted proteins | sample saktaG_10_FD_190134 | JGI IMG/M metagenome (GOLD analysis project Ga0268281, IMG submission 190134) | Saline water microbial communities from Sakinaw Lake, British Columbia, Canada - sak_2011_5_24_50m | ecosystem: Environmental > Aquatic > Non-marine Saline and Alkaline > Saline ...
AAGTAACTGTGCCTGAGGATATAAGATCGCGTGCCTATAATGCCGTAGATAAGATGTTAAAGATATCAGGTGAAAAGAAGTGGGTATCTGTTTCCGGAACGTAAACCTTGGTTATCTATACTATGAAGAAAAATATTGGAATAGCAGGTTGTGGTACAATAGGGACATTTATTGCTAAACGGGTTGACAGGGATCTCCAGCCTTTGGCAAAAATAGTAGCCCTATGCGATATAGATAAAGAAAAGACTGCTAAGCTCTCTGGCATGCTTTCCTGTAAACCCGCGGTTGTTTCATTTGATAAGCTTGTTGAGGAATCTGATATTGTAATAGAGGCGGCATCTTCTGATATATCTTTTTCCTTTGCCCAAAAAGCCCTTAAAAAAGGAAAGGATATCATGATAATGAGTATAGGCGGTATCCTGGAAAGAAGCGATGAGCTTTTCGATTTGGCAAGAAAGAAAGAATCAAGGATTATACTGCCAAGCGGCGCTATATGTGGTTTGGATGGGATAAAGAGCGCGAAGACGGGCAATATAACCAAGGTTTCCTTAACGACGAGAAAGCCTCCCCGAGGCCTAAAAGGGGCCCCTTATATAATAGCTAACAAGATAGACCTGGATTCTATTACAGGCGAGACACTTATTTTTAATGGTTCAGCGCAGGAGGCGGTAAAGGCTTTTCCAAAAAATATTAATGTATCAGCCCTTTTAAGCATAGTTGGAATAGGCGCTAAGAAAACACAGGTAAAAATTATGACATCTCCTGAGTATATGGTGAATACCCATGAGATAGAGATAGAAGGAGATTTTGGAAGGATGGTCTCGATAACCGAGAATGTGGCATGTGCTGATAATCCAAAGACCAGTTTTCTTGCCGCTTTATCCGCGGTTGCTTCTTTAAGACAGGCATTAGAGGATTTTGTAGTAATAGGCACATAACGCCTGTGCGCTATTGACTATCCACATATGATAGTGTATAATAAATTCTAGAAGTACCCCTGGCACTCTTCTTTGGCCTGGCTATCGAATTATTTAATAGGCTAAAGAGGATATTTTGTACTTAGACCTTGTCTATGCCGCTGCTATGGTAAGGTTTAAGATAATCTAAAGCCAGGGGTATTTTTTTTGTCTTTTACTTTAATATAAAGGTATATATGAACATTAAGAATACAGTGATATATATTATAATAGCAAGTGTCAGCATAGGGTTATCAGGCAATCCCTGTAACAGGCAAGGCCCGGATTTATATACCTTAAGGCCAAGGGCATCTGCATTATCAGATGTAAATAACTTGGGATTTAGTAACCGCGTTACTTCATCATTATTGAGTTATTATAAAAGGTATCTTCTGTGGCGGCTTGGCAAAATAGAAGGAAATAAGAAAATACCGATTTTACGGGCCAATGGCAAGTGGGAAAAGATAGACATTCCGGCTGTGTCTGCAGAATACGACAGAAGAAGGCCGGTCTCTGTAGGGGCGTTTAATATAAGAAAATTAATAAGGAACATTGAGCGTAAGATAGGGGAAGCAGGGGGGGTATCAAAGACATCATCTGCAGGCGAAGATATTTTAGCCCAGGCAAAGAATGCGTTAGCTGACAACGAAATTGTTAAGATAGATGAATTGAGTACATATCAATCATATGAAACAGAAGCCGACAGGGATGCATGGGGTATATATTTTGCTACTCCTACATTATGGGGCTTGCAGGTTGTTGAGTATATAAAAAGAAATTGGCCCCAGGCAAAGATATGTGATATGGGCAGCGGTAACGGCAAGTTTGTGTTTTTAGCTGCAACAAAAAATTTCCCGTTAATAACAGGGCTTGAGGCTCGTAAGCAGTTATATGATTTTTCCGTAGAGAATTTAAAGCAGCTGGGTTTGCATTCAACCGTAGGCTTTGTTCATATTGATTTCTTAAGCGAAAGCGAAGAGGCAGACCTTTCATTATATGATGTTATATATTTTTTCTATACATTCCCGGGGCATTATGAAAGAGGCGAAGTGTTTCGCAATAAAAGGAAAAAGTTTAATAGCAGGTTGTTAGAAAAATTGTTAAATGATAAACATGGAATGAAGCAAGGCGCAAGACTTATAGTGCTAGGTGACCATGGTGTTCTTGCCTTGGGCGGGCAGTTACTACATGAAAACATAAAAGTCGGCAATGTGCCCGGGCTTTCTATATACACAAGAATTAAAAAAACAGTAGAATCCAGACCGTACGATCAGGCAATATATATAGGCAGTTTTACGAACGTGCAAAATTCGGCCCATAAAAAAAACCTCATAGATAAATTCGTCCTAATATCCGCGTAGCTGCCCGTCGTTAAAAGACTATAAAAAATCTTTCCTGCTGTGCAAGAAAATCAAGAAAATAAAAATTTCAGCAAAAAAATAAAAAAAGTTTTATAAAATTTTTTTCAAAAAGAGAAAAAAATGCTTGCGCATGGTGTATAAAAAGCGTAAAATAAAATCATAAGAAAATATTTCGAGGAGGGAGGTGAAAAATAAATGGCAACTAAAGTTTTAAAATGCGGAATTAAGAGAGAAAAAGGCTATCTTTATTACTTAGATAAAAAGGGAAATGTATCAAAGGCCAGGATGGCCCGCGGAAAGAAAAAAGGCGGCGGCCCTCAAGTTGTTGTTAAGGCCGACGTAAAAAGACAAAAGGGATACCTTTACTTTATCGATAAACAGGGTGATGTAGCGATGGCCAAGATGGCACGTGGTGGTAAAAAGAAAAAAGTTGCGAAGAAGGCAGCAAAGAAGAAAACAGTAAAGAAGAAAAAGAAAAGATAGTAATAGACAGAGTCTAATTTTAAAAAAAAAGGAGGGTAAAACCATGGCAGCAAAGAAAAAAGCCAAGAAAAAGGCAAAAAAGAAAGTAGCGAAGAAAAAGAAGAAATAACTTTTAATTATCTTAAGTAGTTCAGTATATAGGAAGTCCTCTTTAAAGCGTAAATGAAAAGCTCGTTGCTAAAAAGAGGACTTTCTGTTAGTATATGGGCATGGAAAATAAGTTTATAATTATAAAAGGTGCCAGGGAGCACAACTTAAAGTCAGTAGATTTGAAGTTGCCCAGGAACGAGCTGATCGTTGTTACCGGCCTTTCGGGTTCAGGCAAATCCTCGCTGGCATTTGATACAATATACGCGCAAGGCCAGATGAAATATGTTGAAAGCCTATCTGCTTATGCGCGCCAGTTTTTAGAACAGATGCAGAAGCCGGATGTAGATCGCATCGAAGGCCTATCCCCCAGCATTTCTATACAGCAAAGAAGGGCAGGGTCAAATCCCCGTTCAATAGTTGCTACCACCACTGAAATACACGATTACCTTAGGCTTTTATTTTCTAAAATAGGGGAAATTTATTGTTATAAATGCTTGAAACCTATCAGTTGTCAGTCATCCCAGCAGATAATCGAGGATATAAGCAGATATCCTGAAAACACCCCCATAGCAATACTTGCCCCTCTGGTTAGAGGCAAAAAAGGCCAGCACAAGGAACTATTCGTTAAAATTAAAAAACAGGGTTTTATAAGGTTCAGGGTGGACGGAAAGATATCAGAGATATCTGAGAAGATATTTTTAAACAAAAATGTCAAGCATAGCATAGAAATAGTTGTAGACAGGCTGGCCGTAAAATCTGAAAACAAAAAACGCCTCGCGGATTCAATTGAAACTGCTTTAAGTGCTGGAAGCGGGTTAGTTGTTATCACAACTCAAGATCATTCCAGAGCTGAAACATTGTACAGCTCAGAGAATGCCTGCGTGGAATGCGGCATAAGCTATCAGGGGTTTGAGCCGCGGAACTTTTCATTTAATTCGCCATATGGCGCATGCCCTTTATGTGATGGACTCGGGCACAAGCTTGAGATAGACCCGGATCTAGTAATAAAAGATAAGTTGAAGTCGATAAGAGAAGGCGCCATAGAGCCTTGGCGCAAGGGAGGCAAATCCCTCCTTCTTTATTACAATAGGTTTTTGCGCGGCCTTGCCTATAATTACAGTTTCAGCCTTGACAAGCCATTCAAAGAGCTTGGCAAAAAGATACAGAATATAATACTCTATGGCAGTGGTGAGGAAAAAGGTTCACAGAAATATTTTGAGGGAGTAATACATAATCTGGAACGCCGCTTCAAGGAAACCGATAGTGATTTTATGAGGGATTTTATACATGGGTATATGTCAGTTCAGCCCTGCCCAGGATGCGAGGGGGCAAGGCTTAAGAAAGAGTCCCTTGCCGTTAAGATAGCAGGTAAGAACATTGCTGATGTCTGTAAGTTTTCAATAGAGCAATCGTTAAACTTTTTTCAAATATTAAAACTTGATGCTAAAAATACAGAGATTGCCCGCCAGATATTAAAAGAGATTAAGGCCAGGCTTAAATTTTTATCCGATGTAGGGCTTGGTTACCTCTCCCTTGACCGCGTAAGCGCTACTTTATCAGGCGGAGAGGCGCAGCGCATAAGGCTTGCAACGCAGATAGGAGCAGGGCTTATAGGAGTTATTTATGTACTTGATGAACCCAGTATAGGCCTTCATCAGAAAGATAATCTAAAACTGCTGTCCACGCTTAAGGCCTTAAGGGATTTAGGCAATACTGTTATAGTGGTTGAACATGACGAGGCAATAATAAGAAGCGCTGACTATATTGTTGACTTGGGCCCTGGTGCTGGTAAAGAGGGGGGACACGTTATATACAGCGGTAGATTAAAAGGGCTTCTTAAGTCTAAAGGTTCATTGACAGCAAAATATTTAAATCGTAGTATAGAGGCAGCTGTATCCGGAAAGCGCAGAGATTATAAAGCCAGTAAAAAGATCACCATAAAAGGCGCTTGTGAACATAATTTAAAAAATATAGATGTCCCTATACCATTAGGTGTATTTAATTGCATAACAGGTGTTTCAGGTTCTGGTAAATCAACGCTGGTTGATGATATACTCTACAGGGTGCTTGCGCGTAAATTTTATCATGCGATTGAAAAACCCGGTAAGCATAAGGATATACTGGGAAGCGAGAATATAGATAAGGTCGTTGTGATAGACCAATCACCTATAGGCAGGACCCCGCGCTCTAATCCAGCTACATATACAGGGGCTTTCGGGTTTATAAGGGAATTATTCTCTAAGATTCCTGAGGCAAGGATCAGGGGATATAAAGCAGGCCGTTTCAGTTTTAACGTAAAAGGCGGAAGATGCCAGGCATGCGAAGGAGATGGCGTAAAAAAGATAGAGATGCATTTTCTCCCTGATGTATATATACAATGCCAGGTATGTAAGGGCATGCGTTTTAATCAGCAGACGTTAGAGGTAAAATATAAAGGAAAGTCGATAGCGGATGTCCTCCATATGCCGCTTATGGAAGCGTTGAAATTGTTCGGTAATATTCCCGCGATACATAATAAGCTAGAAACACTACATAGTGTCGGTTTGGGCTATATAGAACTTGGACAACAGTCCACTACTCTTTCTGGAGGTGAGGCCCAAAGAGTTAAACTTGCGGCAGAGCTTTCGAAAAAGGCCACAGGAAAAACACTTTATATCCTTGATGAGCCTACAACAGGGCTTCATTTTGCTGATGTCAGCAGGCTTTTATCTGTGCTGCACAGTTTAGTCGACAATGGCAATACAGTGCTGGTAATAGAACATAATTTGGATGTAATAAAAAGTGCGGATTATATTATAGACCTTGGTCCTGGAGGCGGTGAAGCAGGCGGCCGAATTGTTGCCTGCGGCAGCCCGGAAGAGATAGCCAAGTCAAAATCTTCCTATACAGGAAATTACCTCAAAGAAGTTCTTGATTAAGGTTGCGAAAATAGTTCAGCATTACACCTATGATCGCCGCTTATGCCTTTGCTTCCGTAGCGCATGGTATTTTTGCGGATTATTTGAAATCATGGCAAAAAAAGCCAAATGCGCTACTTCAGCAAAGTCATAAGCGGCTACAATATTACATTGGCAATGTCCTAAATTAATATTTTATCTTTAAAACACGCCTGATATTTTAATTAGTAGTTGAATATACTATTACTAAATGATATACTTATTTGATCATGAAAACCCTTAAAAATACCCTAATCCTATTTAGTTTAACCTGTTTTGTCTTTTTTGCACATATTATTTCTACGCAGGCAAATCAGGAAAGCCCTCATTTGCCGGAGTTAAGAGAATCCTTTTCAAAGGCCTTATACGATCTTACAATAGAAGGGTCAAATAAATTTCTTATTTTAGACCCTTTAAACCCGCAAAGGGATGAAGTCTATATACTGCTTGGCAAATCCTATTTTCAGAAAGAATCTTATGAAAAAGCGCTTCATAGCTTTGAGGAAATACTTAAAATGGAGGGCTCCGGATTAAAAGATGATGCCTTGTATTGGTCTGGCGAGTCTAATTTTAAGATGGGAAGATATGACAGCGCGATATCATATTATCAGAAACTTATAGACGGGTACCCGTTGTCGTCGTATATACCTTATGCTTATTATTCAAGAGGCTGGTCTTGCTATAAGAAGAATGAGTTGGAAGCATCATTGAGGGATTTTCAAAAGGTAGCCGATAGTTTTACTGATTCGAAGATTTTTCCATCAGCCATATATAAGATGACAGAGGCCTATTATGGTTTATCTAGGTTGGAAGAGGCAAAGGAAAAAATTGATTTTTATATTGAAAAATTCCCGTTAGCAACCGAGGCAAAGGACGCTTTATTTTTAAAAGGCGAGATTATGTATCAGCTCGGAAACTACGAAGAAGCCCTATCTTCATACAGGTACTCTTTAAAGCTTACAGGTGAAAGGGCCTGGGAGCCCTATGCCTATTTGGGGATAGCATGGTCTTTTTTTAATATGGATAAATACTCACAGGCGATAGATGAATTCGAAGTTCTTCTCGATAAAACATATCCAGCGGATTCTAAGGCAAACGCGCTTTTGGGCATAGGCCGTTGTTATGGGATGGAGGGTAAACATGAGGATGCTGTAAAGGTGTATGATCGTTTAATAAATGATTTTAGTTTAAGCCAGTACATAGAGGATGCATGTTTTAAAAAAGCAGAGTCGCTATACCTTTTATCAAGATATGAAGCGTCTGCCTTTCTGTACAAACAATTGTTAGATGATTTCCCTGCTGACAGGTTTACCGCGGATGCTTCTTATAATTGCGCGTTGGCATTGCTACGGCTTGATAACCCTTTAGACGCTATAACGTATCTTGAGAAAGCAGAAAAGATATCAACGGATGTAAACTTTAAAGCCAACGCGATATGCCGAATAGCAGATACGTATTCAGCTATGGGTAATCATAAAAGCGCGCAAAAATATTATGATGAGGTTTTAGACAAATACCCTAATAGCCTTTATACCGATTACGCGCAATATCACCTTGGGTTAATCTTTGTAAGCTTGGGAGAGCTTGATAGCGCGATAATAACACTAAACAGCCTGATAAATAATTTTCCTGATAGCAAACTTTTGGATAAATCATTTTTCCAACTGGCCAATATTTATTATATGCAGGGCCATTATAAGTTAGCCCTTAAGGAATATTATAATATAGCTGATAAGTTAAAGGAAAGCGATTTAGCCTACATGGCAAGATACCAGATAGGAATCTATCTCTATAATAAGGGAGATTACCCGAGGGCTGTTGAGATTTTTGAAAATATAATTAATATGGCTAAGGACGAAGATATGCAGCGTCTCGCAAGATACGAGTTGGGGTGGTGCTACTACCGTATGGACAAGGAGGATCTTGCTGTAAGGACATTTGATGATTATATTATACGCTATCCTGAAAGTGATATAACCGCGGATGTAATTTACTGGTTTGCGCAATACTACTATAGTAAGGGTTCTTACGGAAGGGTAAAGATAAGTTTAGAAAGAATATCGGAAGGTTTTCCTGGCAGCGGATTAGAAGGTGAAGTAAATTATCTTTTGGGGTGGACTTTGCATCGTGAAGGAAAAACACAAGAAGCGCTCAAACTGTTTGAGTATGTTATAACAACCTACCCCGATACTGATGCCGCGGAAAACTCTGTGATATCGTTTGGAGACGTTTTTGTAGAATTGGGAAGATATAATGACGGCATACGCGTACTCAACGGGGTTTTGCGGATAACCGAGTCAGAAAGGCTGCAAAGGGCCGCGAATAAGAAGATAGGCCTTATGTATCAAGCAGAGAGTTTTTATAATATAGCCATTACTTATTATCGCAAGGCCATTACAAATGAAAGCAATGATTTTAACGCGGAATTACAATTTAAAATAGCCCAATGCCTGGAGGATGAGGCGCGTTTTGAAGACGCTATATCAGAATATCTTAAGGTATCTTACCTGTATCCCAATAGCAGGTATTGGGTCATAAAGGCAAGATTAAGAGTAGCCTATATATTAGAATTCCAGACAAAATGGGCAGAGGCTAGAAAGATATATGAGGAAATAGCTTTAGAGGATGTTGAGGAAGCAAAGCATGCCCAAGAGAGGTTGTTGTGGATGGATAAACATAAAGATGAGCTGTAATGGGTATTAAACATAAAATAAAAAAAAGGAGGAAGTTATGTTAGACCTTGTTGTAAAAGGCGGGCCGGTAATGTATCCTATAATACTATGTTCTATCATAGCAGTGGCAATAGTGATAGAAAGGGCCTATCATCTGTACAGGGCAAAGATAGATACGCGTAAGTTTATGGACGAAATAGCCAATGTATTAAAAAGGAACAAGATAATGGAGGCAATTGAGATATGCGATAAAACACCAGGGCCAATTGCCCATATACTAAGGGCAGGTATATTAAAGCATGACCGGCCCAAGCAAGAGATAAAAGAGGCGATAGAAGAGGCTGGTCTTTACGAGGTCCCAAGGATGGAGAAGAACCTGACAGCTCTTGCCACTATTGCTCATATATCCCCCTTATTGGGGCTTCTGGGTACTGTAGTGGGTATGGTCGGATGTTTTCAGGTGATTCAGCAGAAGTCTACGTCATTAAACCCTGTTTCCCCTGGCGATCTGGCAGGAGGAATATGGGCAGCACTTATTACCACTGTAGCTGGACTTGCGGTTGCAATACCGGTTTATGTTGCTTATAATTATTTAGTTAGCAGAGTAAACCACCTTGTAATCGATATGGAAAGAAGCGCTACTGATCTTATAAATATCCTTACTCAGAGGGGTAAAGACCATGAAGTTTAGAAGACACCTTAAGCTGGAAAGGACATTAAGGACTATAGATATAGCACCATTAATCGATGTCGTATTTCTTCTACTTATATTCTTTATGTTGACATCCAGTTTTATATTCCAACCAGGTATCAAGGTTAACCTGCCTCGGGCTATAACATCAGAGATGTTGAGTGAAGACAGCGCTATAATTAATATCACCGCGGAAAACCTAATATATTATCGTCAGAAACTGGTTACATCCAGAGAGCTTAATTCTGTATTAAAAGAGATAGCTTCAGCCAGGCTGCCTGTGCTTATAAGATCTGACAGAAGGGCTTCTTTAGGCCGAATTGTTGAAGTGTGGGATATGTGCAGGCAGGAAGGCGTAAGGCAGGTAAATATAGCTACAACTCAAACAGCGGATTAGGTGCTATTATTATGCGTCTTAAAATTAATTTTAACCGTGCTCTTATCCTGTCCTTATCCTGGCATTTATTATGTTTTTTTATGGTGACCATTATTATAGTGCCTGTTGGTATAAGCCAGAACAAGCTTTCAGAAATATATTTTCTCGGGTCATTGCTTGATAGAAGCTCTATAGGGCATGAGTTGCAAAGCCGGGACGGGTTTTCAAGAAGGGATAGAGGTGTTTTAATAGTAAAGACATCTCAAGACAGAGATATAAAGGGTCTTCATCCCGCCCCTTTTGAAAAAGAGAATAATACTATGATTAAGAAGATGCATTACGATTTCAGAAAGGCATCAACCATCCGCACTGAAAAGGTAACCCCGAGCATGCAGAGTAATGATTTTCATAAAGAGCCCTTTATTGAAATATCAGCCCCAGAAGGCCAGCCAGCGCCAAGGGAAATTGTTCTTAGGCCGCTGTTATCAGAGTTTAAAATGGCGTTAACAGAAGCCCAAAGAAACAACAATTTATTATCCTTTTATAGTGTGGATATATCGGTATCGATAAAAAACGATGGTATTGTAGAGTCTGCGCATGTTATAAATACCTCAGGCGTTGCTGGTATAGATATTATAATGACAGATTATATAAAAAAATGCAAGTTTAAACCTCTCGAGTCTGAAGGGACGCAGGAATCAGTGATATCCATGAAGATACTTTTCTAATGTCTCAGGCAAATAAAATACGATAAATCATGATTGAACTTGACATATCTACCGCAGTTGCGTTATATTTATTATTGACAGTAGTTTCCATACTGCTGTTGTGGCTGTTTCTTGATAGAGAAACAAAGCCTAGACAGTATGCCTCAGGTAAGAAATCTATCTGGCAATGCGAAGTCTGTGTTTTTTCCTATGTAGACAGCCAGCATGATATAATTTCCCAATGTCCGCGCTGTGGGAGTTTTAATAAACGAAAGGAGAGCAGCTCATGATAATGCAGATCGGTATTGTAGCAGGTGAGATATGGCATTATTTGGATGCCCAGGGCAAATCAAGGTTTTCTGCTATTGCGTCTGCTATAAATAGGCCTAATGATCTTGTATTAATGAGCTTAGGATGGCTTGCAAGAGAAGGCCATGTTCTTCTTGAGGGTGATGTAGATTATCAGGTTTCATTACGAAAAAAAGACGCCACGGAAAATAAGCAATAGAACGCCCGCATAACCTTCGATACCCGCTAAGGTAAAAATAACAATGCCCTATATAGTTGTATTTATTACAGCGTCATCAAAAGAAGAAGCCGATATTATAGCCAATAGCCTGATAGATTTAAAAATTGCGGCATGTGTCAACATAATCTCAGGGGTAAAGTCTATATATACATGGAAAGGCAATAAAGAGGTTTCCGAAGAGTGCCTGCTTCTTGCAAAGACAAGGCAGGCGAACTTCGTTAAGCTTAAAGAGTGCGTAAAAAGCCTGCACAGCTATGACACCCCGGAGATAGTAAGCGTTTTAATGAATGATGGTGATGAGAACTATTTCAATTGGATAGAAGAAGCGACCTCTATACATTAGCTGGGGATGTAGCTCAGTTGGGAGAGCGCCTCGTTCGCAACGAGGAGGCCGTGGGTTCAACTCCCATCATCTCCACCAGCGCGGCAGGCCATTCGATTTTATAATCTCGGCTCTAGAGCATGCCGCCTAGCAACTAATTGATAAAATATTTGTAAAACCCTTGACAGGGATCTTTTTTAATGGTATAATTTAAGCAATTTTAAAAGATAATAATAAGTTAGGTAAAAAATCTGAAAGTTAGGCCTATGGAAAAAAAATGCTATATACATTGTATAGTTAATGTATTGATTATTTGCATAATTTACAGTTATATATGCCCATATATTGTGCCAAATACTACTGCAGGCCATGATTACCATGCACTTCGTGCAAAATCCACAAAACAGAGTTCAGCAGGCAGGGCGTTAAGAGATAATATGTTTAGTCAGCTTCCTGAAGGGAGTAGGCGCTGGGTTGCCGCAGAGAGGAATCAATCCCCTGCTCTATCGTTTCATTATACTGTACGGGCATGGCAGAGACAGGCGTTTGGAGATGCGGATAAATACTTAACGCAGATGATCGGAGAAGAGCAGGATGATTTACACAAAACATCATCAGCCGGGGATGTGAAAAGGTACAGAGAAGAGTGGAATAAGTTGCGTAGTGGTGATATAACAGAAGAAGCGTTTTTAAGGAATGTTGATATTTATGAACTATCAAAGGTTTCAGAATATATAACTGCTGATCCAAGAGAAGCAGCTATATTGCATCATTATATATATAGTAATCTTCCGAGTTATTATGATGATCTCAGAAGATTGGAGCGCCGGAAAATGTATAAGGCGCTATTAAGGCCTGAGGCAGGCCGGCCTGATGCATTAGAAAGATTTATGTCGATATTTAACAAGGAACACCCGCGCAGTCTAATTTTTCAGCAAGAAAAAACCCCAACCGCTATAGAAACAAAAGGTATTCTTCATAAAAAAGATCTCCTTATGCTTGTCTTGATATATTCTGCAAGCCAGGATAGTTTTGTAAATTTCATAGATAATACTGTTCTTAAATGGCAGCATGGCTCGCAAGCGCATTTTGGCAAAGAAGACAAATATATTATAGCTCGTCTCGGAAAGATAAGGCCTAATACCAGGAAAATGGGGGCTTTAAACAGGCTGGTTAAAGAAGGCAGAATATATGTTCCAGATGCCGCTATATTCGGCAATGATAATAAAGGCGGGCTCATCAGGTGGATGGCCCGTGGCATATATCCTGTCAATAATACTGATGCAATTCCAGCAACACAGGTAGACCTTTTTGAATATAACAAAGTTAGGCGTTTAATAGATGTTGCAGCATAAAGTTGTAAATTTAATCCTAATGCCTTGATTTTTAACCACATATAAGGCATATTTAATACAAGGACAGAGCTGGAACCTGGGGCTCTATTTTTTGCGTTACTTATTATATAGTTTAAAAAAGTATTTACTATGAAAGGTTATTTATGCTATGTTTTAAATATCTACATGTGATTATTATAACCGCTCTTATCTTAAGTATCACAGCCAGCTCTACTGCGGGGAGTAGTCTAATTATGCCTGCGTTAAATTTAAACCATGAGCAGGTCGAAAACTTCAGAGAACATGATTTAAGGATAGCAAGGATAATAGACATTGTCTTTCCTGATGCTTCAGATGAGCAAAAACTCTCATGGAGAATGCTTCTTTTAGGCACAGTTGCTACTGAGACTAACTTTCTAAACATGTATTCCCACAGATCTCAAAACGGAAACGGGCCATACCAGATAATAGGTGATACTGCCTATGGCATTATACATAAATACATAACATATCCTTTAAAGGGGACCAATATCATAGCAAGGCGAACAACCCTAATACCACTTTTTGAAAAAGCCACCAATGGAAGGATTACGTGGGTTCAACTCTATGATATGAGCAAAGATGAACTGATAGGGCTATGTGTTAGTGACCATGATTTTGCCGCGCTAATATCATTGCTGGTTTATAAAGACGCATTTGAGCGTAACAATGTAAATGAGATATCATCCAACCCTTCGGAACTCGCGTCTTTATGGAAAAAATATTATAACACCGATTTAGGATTGGGTACTGAGAAGCGTTTTATGGAACGTTTCATCCCATTATATTATTATATAGTATGATTTTACCGGGCCTTTGCCAGGGGGATTTGGGGCAGGTGCTTAGACATCTGCCCTCCCGGTAATTTTCTGTTTTACATCCACCCCTTAAGTAGTATAATATAGCCTGCCATGAGAAAAGCGTCCCTTTCTTTTATTATTTATGCGGTATTAGTATTATCGCAATTGGCCTTATGCCTTGACAGGGGTGTTTTTGCCCAGGTATCGGAATCAGCCAATGGCAGAGAAGCGCTTTATTATAATAAACTTGATGATAATAAGGTAATGTGTCTCTTATGCCCGCGCAGATGCATAATAGCCCAAGGCAAAAGAGGTTTTTGCAAGGTGAGAGAAAACATGAAAGGCGTTTTATATAGCCTTGTATATGCCAAACCCTGCGCTGTGCATGTTGACCCTATTGAAAAAAAGCCATTATTCCATGTCCTGCCCGGAACAAAATCATTTTCAATAGCAACCGCAGGGTGTAATCTTGCATGCAAGTTCTGCCAGAACTGGCAGATATCACAGGCAAACCCCGAAGATATAAGGTATCGGGATATGTCGCCCGCGCAGGTTGTTGAAGCAGCCAAACTTTCCGGGTCAGCAACAATTGCCTATACCTATACAGAGCCGACAGTTTTTTATGAATACATGCTTGATATCGCAAGACTGGCAAGAGAGGCAGGCATACTTAATGTCATGCACTCTTCAGGGTTTATAAATGAAGAGCCATTAAGGCAGATATGTAAATATTTAGACGCGGCAAATATAGACTTAAAAGGCTCGGATAAATTTTACACGGATTTTTGTTTAGGGACAAGGTCTGACGTGCTGCGTTCTTTAAAGATATTAAAAGAAGAAGGCGTGTGGATTGAGATTACATATCTTCTGATACCTGCATTAAATGATAGTGACGAATACATTAAAGAAACAGCTGTATGGATAAGGGATAATCTTGGCCCTGACACGCCTTTGCATATATCGCGTTTCTGGCCTATGTATAAATTAAGGAATCTATCGCCAACACCTATGGAGGCACTTTACAATGCATATAACATAGCCGTATCCTCAGGGCTTCGTTATGTTTATATAGGCAATGCCCCCGGCGCAGAAGCTGAATCAACATTTTGCCCTTATTGTAAAAAACTCTTAATCAAGCGAATGGGGTATAATGTAGTGGAAAATAATATAGAAAACGAAAAATGCAGCCACTGCAAAAACAGCATAGCAGGTATATGGAAGTAATGATAAAGAGATATAAAGGCAGCATCATAAGCAGGTGCCTAAAAACACCAGGTTTTTTATTTTTTGTCGTAATCGTATTAGCATTAAACGCGAATGTGTATGCAGAGGATATTCAGCCTTCATCGCTGGACGGGGCATTCTATCCTAAAGATAAAACTGTTCTTGAAAATATGATTTATAATTTTATTCAGGGAGCTGATTTAGAAGGCATATCCGCAGATATAATAGCCGTAATATCGCCTCATGCCGGTTACCAGTATTCAGGCGCGGTTTCCGGATATAGTTTTAAGGCCTTAAAAGGCAAGGCATTTAACACGGTTATCATTGTGGCCTCAAGCCATCGTCATTATTTCAAAGGAATAGCTGTGCTTGACAAAGATGCATATGCTACCCCTCTTGGCAAGGCGCACATAGATAAGAAGCTTACAAAGAAGCTCCTTTTCTATGATGATAATATAAACAATTTCCCGCAGTTTTTTTTAAATGAAAACTCAACTGAGACGCAGATCCCTTTCATTCAATATGCATTGCCGCAAGCCAAAATCGTGATTGCCCTTATAGGGGACCCTTCATATGAAACCTGCCTGCTTTTAGGTGATGCGCTTTATAACGCGATAGGCCAAAGAAAGGATGTTGTAATCGTCTCAAGCACTGATATGTCGCATTTTTCCAGTGATAAAAGGGCACGCTCTGTAGATAAAGGTGTTATAGGAGAGATCGAGAAGTTTAACCCGAAGAATTTGTTTGAGTATCTTTCCATAATGGAAGACAAAGACCGCCCTTGCGGCGCTTCAGCACTTGTATCTACCCTTATTGCGGCAGAGAAACTGGGGGCTGATAAGATAGATGTTCTAAAATACGCAACCTCCGCTGACGTATCAGGCGATAGCAAGTCAGTTGTAGGATATACTTCGGCAGTTGTTTACAGGTTACAGGACGGGGATTTTGATAAAGTCCAGCCAGTGAAAAATATGGAGAGTGAAATGAAAAATACAATATTAAACTCAGCTCAAAGAAAACGTTTGTTGGAGATAGCCAGGAGCACAATAGAGAGCTATATCTTAACAGGCAGCAAGCCTGATATAAAAGAGTCAGACGAGACGCTTAATGAAGATATGGGGGCATTCGTGACTTTGCATAAGGCAGGCAAATTAAGAGGATGCATCGGAAACATAATAGGCCGTGGCCCGCTGTATGCTACTGTATGTGATATGGCGATCCAGTCCGCGACAAGCGATCCCAGGTTTAATCCGGTTACAAAAAATGAATTGGATGAAATAGATATAGAGATATCCGTTCTCTCCTCTCTTGAAAGGATATATGAACCTGATAAAATAATCATGGGTAAACACGGCGTATTAGTAAAAAGAGGTTTTAGCAGCGGCGTATATCTTCCTCAGGTTGCTACAGAAACGGGCTGGACGAGAAACGAGTTTATGGATTCCTTGTGCGCGCAAAAGGCAGGGCTGCCAAGAGATAGCTGGAAGAAAGGCGAATGCGATATCTATATCTTTAGTGCTGAAGTTTTTGGAGAGAAATGATCCTGGGCCAGGCCCAAATACCAATACATAATATATGATAAACATACTTTTTAGCTTATTCCTTACAGGAATGATAATGGGCTCAGGTCCCTGCCTTTTAAGCTGCGGGCCGGTACTCTTAAGCTATATAGGGGGCACAAAGAGCTCGGCCATGCAGGGATTAAGGTGCTGGGCGATATTTTCTTTTAGCAGGTTATTATCAACTGTATTTTTGGCTTTTTTAGCAGGCATTGCCGGCACAGCATTATTGCGCAGATTTTACTGGGAAACATCGGGATATATCATATGGGGATTAACGGGGTTATTCATCGTGTTTTTAGGCGCGATGGTTTTTGTAGGCTTACATACAAGGTTTCGGGTATGCAATATCATAAGTCAAACTGCGAGACAGTATGATTTTAGAAACCTTATGATACTCGGAATATTAGTGGGCCTATTGCCCTGTATCCCGCTTATCGGAGTTCTATCCTATATAACCATGATTGCGACGCATTACTCGCACGGCATCTTGATGGGCGCTGCCTTTGGCCTTGGAGTGATTATATCCCCGCTTGCGTTTGCCTCGATGATAGTAGGCGCTATACCAGGCCTTAAAATTTTTCAGAATTCAAACCGCGTTATTATATTTCAAAGGGTCTGCGGTGCGGTTTTAATGGTTTTAGGCGCGCATATCGTGATAAAAACATTGATGGAGGTTTTATCTAAAAAATGAGAAGATTTTTTATTGATGAAAAGCTTGTAGACCAGGACAAGGTTACTATCAAAGGGCCCCAAGCGCATCACATAAGGGGTGTTATAAGATTAAAGCAGGGAGACCGGTTTATCGGGCTTGACGGTAAGGGTAAGATCTATACGCTACGGGTAATAGAAACAAAAAAAGATGTTATAGCTTGCATAGAAAAAATATCTTTACAAGAGGCGCGTTGTTCCAGGATACTTTTAGCATGTGCTATCCCGAAAAAGAACAAAATGGATGATATTGTTGAGAAGGCGACAGAGCTGGGGGTTATGGATATTATTCCCATGATAACAGAAAGGACAATTGTAAAAGCGGATTCTAAGGCAAGGTCCAGCAAGCGGCTGAGATGGCAAAAGATAGTTTTTGAGGCATCGAAACAATCTGGCAGAGCGGATATTGCCAAAGTCCATGACATTGTTAATCTTGAAGAAGCACTAAAAATCGCCAGCAACATTGGTTACGACAGCAAGATAATCCCTTTTGTCCCAGAAAGCGCCCATGACATAAAAGATGTTTTACCCAAAGAGGTTAAAAGCGCAGCGATATTTATAGGGCCTGAAGGTGATTTCACCCCAAAGGAGATAGCACTTGCCGCGAATTGCGGTTTTCAGCCAGTTTCTTTGGGGCCCTTGGTATTAAAAGTGGATACCGCGTGTTTTTTTGCGCTATCATTAATATCTTCCAGATGTTTATAGGCAGATAACTAACAGATTGTCCCTGTAGCCTAATGGATAGGGCACCGGCCTCCGGAGCCGGCCGTGGCAGTTCAAATCTGCCCGGGGACACCATCGACGGCATAAAAAGGATTGTTATGAAGTTTTTTCTAAAAACCTATGGGTGCAAGGTAAATCAGTATGAATCTCAGGTTATAAGGGAGGGGCTCTTATCCAAGGGGTATGAGGAAACCGATAATATCGAAGATGCGGGCCTTTGCCTTGTGAATACATGTACGGTTACAGGAAAGGCAGATAAAAAATGCAGAGAAACATTGCGCGGGATGAAAAGGAAGAATCCGGGCGCAAGAGTTATAGCAATGGGCTGCTATGTTGAGGCAGACGCAGAAGCTGTTAAGGTAATAGATGACACGATAGAAGTTTTAGGCAACAGCGAAAAATTAAAATTAAATATTGATAACAGCATTAGTTCTTTCAAGGGCCATACAAGGGTATTTATAAAGGTTCAGGATGGATGCAATAATTTTTGCTCTTATTGCAAAGTTCCCATTGTAAGAGGCAGATCCCGAAGCAAAAGCCCTGAGGAAATACTCAAAGAGGCAAAAGTACTTATTGATAATGGTTACAAGGAGTTGGTCTTAACCGGTATATGTCTAGGCGATTTTGGTAAATATTCCTATAAAGATACAAGCCTTACTATGCTTGTAAGAAAGATATCTGAGATAAAAAAGGATTTCAGGATACGATTAAGTTCTATAGAGCTGCCGGATGTCACAGATGAGCTTATAAATGAAATGATGTCATCAAAAAAGCTCTGTCAACATCTGCACATACCCTTACAGGGCGGAGATGATGGAATATTGAGAGAAATGAATCGTAAATATACCGTAACGGATTTTATATCTAGAGTGGAGTATATCCGCTCCAAGATGCCTGATATAGGTATTACCACTGATGTTATAGTAGGTTTCCCGGGTGAAAGTGAATCAAACTTTAAAAATACTATTAATGCTATAGAGAGGATTAAACCATCAAGGACGCATATATTTACATATAGTCCCAGGCAGGGTACCAAGGCCTCAATGCTTAAAGACGATATACCTTCTAAAATTAAAAAGCGCAGGATGGAAACCTTAAAAATTATTGCAGATAAGCTAGGCCGGGAGTTCAAGGATAGTTTAGCCCAGAAAGAACATAGAGTGCTGGTTGAAAATAGCATGGACAGGCTTACAGGCATGCTTTGCGGCTATACTGATAATTATGTAAAAGTCCTGGTCGATGGCTCTGATGAACTTATGGGTTGTTTTGTATGGCATAAGTGCGCTATGTAATTAAATTTGTTTGAGCAGCCGCTTAGATATAGAATCAATTGTGTATCGTTTATGCCTTTGCCTACGCAGCGATGGTATTTTTGCGGATTATATAAAATCAGGGCAAAAAAAGCCAAATCGCTGCTTAAGGCAAAGGCATAAACGATTAACTTTAATAATAAGATTGAATAACAACTGCTTTTATGTCTAGGCCACTTCATATACGGAAGTTGTGTGCTTATTTGCCTGTGCTGTGAAGATAAAGTCACAAGCGGTATATAATAACAGCTAAAAATTTTGATTATAGTTGAATCTGTATTTACTTTATGTTATATTAAGTAAAATACAAGGAATGACTTATGACAAAAGAAAATCTTAAGTTGGGCCAGATGCTTTTAAGTGATAATACTATCACAAAAGAGCAGCTTGACAAGGCGCTTTCAGAGCATAAGAAGACAGGCCAACTTATAGGCAATACAATAGTCTCCTTAGGGTTTGCCACAGAAGAACAAGTACTTTTGGCTTTATCCCACCAGATAGGCGTAGAATATGTAAGGCTTAAAGATCTTGAAATAGGCCCCAGTATTATAAAAAAAGTGCCAGCCAAATTTGCCTGTTATTATAAAATAATTCCTGTAGATATTTCGGGTATAAGATTAAGGATAGCTGTGACAAACCCGCTGGACCTGGCAGTTATTGATGAAATAAGGATGGTTTTAAAATATGATGTAGAGCCTGTCTTAGCCGGAGAAAAAGATATACTGGAAACAATAAAAAAATATTATGGCGTAGGGGCCGAGACAATAGATAAGATAATAGGGAAAACCCAGATACAGACAGATGGGCCTACGCAGATGGAGGCATCCAGCGATATCGATGATATGGCGGATGATGCCTCGATAATAAAATTTGTTAATCAGGTTCTCCAACAGGCTGTAGTAGAAAGAGCTACAGATATTCACATAGAACCTTTTGAAGGAGAATTAAGAATACGCTATCGTGTTGACGGAGTTCTTTTTAACGCGAGCATACCTCCGAGTATAAAATACCTGCATCAGGCTATAGTATCACGAGTCAAAATAATGTCATCCTTAAATATAGCAGAAAGGCGGTTGCCGCAGGATGGAAGGATAAAGATAAAAGTAGCAAACACCGACCTTGATTTAAGGGTATCTGTTATACCTACATCTTATGGCGAAAGCGTCCATATAAGGATATTGAGTGCTGATATATTGCTTGGCCTTGAAAGCCTGGGCCTTTTAAAAGATGATCTTGATATGCTTGATAAGATTATAAGAAAACCGCATGGTATATTATTTGTAACAGGGCCAACCGGAAGCGGAAAAACGACAACCCTGTATGCCTGTTTAAGCAAGATAAATGACGCCAGCAAGAATATTATTACAATAGAAGACCCAATTGAGTACCAGTTGAGAGGCATTACGCAGATACAGGTCAATACAAAGGTTGGCCTTACCTTTGCCGCGGGGCTTCGTTCGATGTTGAGGCATGACCCTGATATAATGATGGTTGGAGAGGTAAGAGATCTTGAGACAGCCGAGATAGCGATAAGGGTAGCCCTCACAGGCCATTTTGTCTTTTCAACACTTCACACAAATGACTCAACAGGGGCAGTCACAAGGCTTCTTGATATGGGTATTGAGCCTTACCTTGTCTCAAGTTCAATTGAAGCTGTTATTGCTCAGCGCCTGGTCCGGGTAATATGTAATAAATGTAAAGCAGAGGTATCCCCGGATGAGGGCCTTATCAGAGATCTGAATCTTGACCCAAAAAAGAAAAGAACTTTTTACGAAGGAAAAGGCTGCGAGGCTTGTAAGTTCACAGGGTTTAAGGGAAGAACAGCAATTTATGAAATACTTGCTCTAGATGATGACATAAGAGACCTTGTGGTACGAAGAGCCCCTATGAATGAGATAAAAGAGCTGGCGCTGAAAAAAGGGATGAGAACGCTGTTCAATGATGGTATGGTAAAAGTTGAACGTGGTATAACTACAATTAAAGAGGTCTTACGTGTTACTGAGATCGAGGCAGAAGAATAGAGATGCCAAGGTTTATCTATAAAGCAAAAAGCGGGCCAGCCAACATCAAAGAAGGTACCATAGAGGCAGATAATCAGAGCCAGGCGGTATTAAAGCTCAGCAGGATGGGGCTTTTTATACTATCTGTTGAGGAGGAAACAACTGCTTTTATAAAGCGGTCAAGGGGCCGGTTATTATTTTTTAAATCCATACCATTTCGGATTTTAGCTAATTTTACAAGACAGCTTTCAAATCTTCTTGATTCAGGCCTTACAATGCTTAACGCGTTGAGCATTTTAATAGAACAAACCGAGAACCCCTATTTCCGGCAGGTTATAAGCAATGTAAGAGATGATATAAGAGATGGATCGACTTTCTCATCAGCATTATTAAAATATCCTAAAGTGTTTTCCAGCCTGTATGTCAGCATGGTATCCTCAGGTGAGATAAGCGGAAGCCTGGAAGATGTTTTGAAACGTTTAAGCGATTTTATGGAAAAAGACGAAGAGAATATTTCAAAAGTCAGATCCAGCATGGCATACCCTGCCTTGATGGCAGTAGTTGGTATTATAACTATATTTATACTTTTGACATTTGTAGCACCGAGGCTTACCGCGATATTTATAGACCTTGGCCAGGCATTACCCCTGCCGACAAAGATCCTTATATGGGTAAGCTCATTCTTTGCCGCGTTCTGGCCCATTATAATTATAGGTATAGTCGTTGGCGTAATAGCTTTCAATAAGTGGTCTAAGACAAAAGAGGGTAAGGCTAGATTAGACAGTCTAAAAATTAAAATGCCTTTAATAGGAGTATTCATACAAAAGGTGGAGATAGCAAGATTTTCCAGGACGCTGGCTACTCTTATCGGTAATGGTGTACCTGTTATACAGGCCTTGTCAACAGCCACAAGCATAGTGGACAATATACCCATAAAACAGGATATGGAACAAGCGCGAAAGGATGTAGTAGATGGCGCCCCATTATCATCAGGCATAAAAAGGAGTAAAAACTTCCCGTCTATGGTGACAAATATGATAGCAGTAGGCGAAGAAAGCGGTACGCTTGAAAGGTCGCTTTTTAAAATAGCAGATTCTTATGATGTGGAAACAGACCGCACCATAAAGACAATAACCACTCTTCTTGAACCAGGGCTGATACTTTTTATGGGCCTTATTGTAGGGTTTATAGTTATAGCCATGCTCTTGCCGATTTTTCAATTAAATTTAATGGTAAGATGAAACTAATCTAATAAGGAGAACTAAAAGTGAAAATCAGTGAAATCGCGAAAAAGGCGAATGTCTCGTCAATGATTGTATCGAGAGTGATGCAGGGTTCGCCTAATGTCAAATCGCAGGACAGGAAAAGAGTAGAGGATGCTATGAAGAGTATGAAGCTTAATGCCTTTGTAAGTTCCGGTATAAAGAAAAAGTCAGGAAAGGTCTTTGGGCTTATAGTGCCCCGGTTTGAGGACATATTCCACTCTTTTTATGCCACAGAGATAATAAAAGGGGTTGTCCTTGCCGCGAGCAGGCTTAAAGTAGATATAATGATCCATATAAGTGAAAGGAAAAAACACGAAGATTGGCTTACAAGCAGCGCTTTGAGCCCGGAATACATAGATGGTATATTATTTGCCGATATAAATAGCGATAGAAGCCAGCTTAAGAAGGTGCTTGCCAGAAAAGCACCATGTATGGTGCTTAATAATTCCTTTGAGACAGAACCAATCAACTCCATAGCGATTGATAATGAAAATGCCGCGATAGAGGTTACGGAGTATCTTATAAAATTAGGGCATAAGAAAATAGCCACAATAGCCGGTGATCTTTCAACAGAATCAGGTAAAAAAAGACTTGAGGGTTTTAAATCTGCCATGAAATCAAGCAGCCTTAAGTTAAGCGCGAGATATATTGCAGTGGGACATTACTTACGCTCGCCCGCAAGGAAGGCTACAGAGGCCTTGCTCGCGTTGCCGGAGCCGCCTACGGCTATATTTTGCGCAAGCGATGTTATGGCAATGGAGGCAATAGATGTTGTTAAAAAGAAAGGCCTGAAAGTGCCGGAGGATGTTTCCGTTGTCGGCTTTGACGATAATCCTTTATGCGCCTATTCTCCAGTGCCTCTTACTACGGTATGGCAGCCAATAGTAGAAATGGGCAGGCTTGGAGTAGAGCTCTTGTATCAGATCCTGATGGGCGCTAAAAAACAGCCTGTGAAGACATTGTTAAAGACAAAACTCATAGAACGAAGTTCATGCGCCGCACTGTAAAAAATGATAGGAGATGCCATGAAAAATAGAGCATTTACCCCGAACATTTTGCTGGGGACAAAAGCATGTTCAAAACGTTCGGGGTTTACCCCGAACATTTTGCCGGGGACAAAAGCATGTTCAAAACGTTCGGGGTTTACCCCGAACATTTTGCTG
>Ga0268281_1000708_pt1 | contig 23226 bp, 23 predicted proteins | sample saktaG_10_FD_190134 | JGI IMG/M metagenome (GOLD analysis project Ga0268281, IMG submission 190134) | Saline water microbial communities from Sakinaw Lake, British Columbia, Canada - sak_2011_5_24_50m | ecosystem: Environmental > Aquatic > Non-marine Saline and Alkaline > Saline ...
ATTTTCGATGCCATGGATATCATGCGAAAAGCCGGGGAAGCATTTGTCGAAGTCCTGTAAGGCAACCAGGTACTGGAGCACCGGGCCGTCCAGCCTGCCGGTCCGCTCACCCGGAGTAAGGAGGGGGATACCCGGCGGGTACGGGACGATTCCGGTCGCAACGACCCGGTCTGCTGCCTTTGCAACCGGTATATGTTCGACCTCGTTGTGCACGAGGTCCCTGAATGCTTCCGCATAGGTGACAGCCGGTTCCGGCAGGAGTGAGAACGCTTCCTGGAGAAGTTCGCACATCCTGTGCTCTTTTTTGAATGCATGCATCTCGTCTGCAAGGTCTTTGAGCGTCATGCCGCCGTAGCGGTCCGGGTATCCCTTGGTGAGATCCGGAAACACCTCCTCAAGCGGGGCTTTTTCATCATATAACCGTTTGAACTCGAAGAGCTCGGCAATAAGTGTCCCCCATTTGCCCTTCGTGATACCCATAGAGAAGAGGAACAGAATGGAATAATCGCCGGATTTTTCATTGATGATCCCCCGCGTGTCAAGGAATTTTACGACAACGGCAGACGGGATTCCCCATCTGGCAAGGGTCCCGTCATCATTGACACCGGGCATGAGCACGGTCACCTTGATCGGGTCGAGCATGCAGTAATTGTCCGGGATGTTTGAAAAGCCGTGCCAGGTCTCGCCGGGATGCAGGACCCAGCAGGAGGGGGTATCGCGGAGCGTATCGAGGTGGGCATCGGCAAAAGACACGGATTGCCCGGTCCCCGGATCGGTAATAGAGTCCGGCTGCCACATCGGGAACCACCAGTCCTTTTTTGTCTTCTTTGTTCCGACTTCCCGCCCGATGCGTGCCATCGTCCGCCGGAACCGGATCGCTTCTTCGATGCTTTCGGTAGTAAGCACCCTTCCTGATGCGCCGTCCATCATCTTTGAGGAGACATCCAGCGATGCGATGATGGTATAGAGCGGGGAGGTGGAGGTGTGCATCATGAACCCCTCGTTGAACCGCCCGTGTTCCATGGGGACCCTGCCGTTCCGGATGTGGACCATGGATGCCTGCGAGAGTGCTGCAAGGAGTTTATGGGTGGACTGGGTCGCAAAGACTGTCGGCCCCCTGCTGTTTTTGGCTCCGTCCCGCATGGCAAACCGGTCGCGGTAGAGCGGGTTGAACCGTGCGTAGCCGTACCACGCCTCGTCAAAGTGGATTGTGTCCACGCTCTTTCCCAGCAGGTCTTCGACCTGTGCGGCATGGTAACAGAGCCCGTCGTAGGTTGAGTTTGTTATGATTGCATGGACGGGTTTTTTGCTGGATGCAGTCTTTGATAACGGGCACGCGGCAATCTTTGCCTTAAGCGCCTTGGCGGTCATCTCGTCCGGGAGAATCGGTCCGATGATACCATACCGGTTCCTTGTCGGGATCATGTAGACTGCGACCGAGTGGGTCATCGTGAGTGCATGTTCGGCTGATTTGTGGCAGTTTCGGTCAACGAGCACGATATCGTCCTTTGTTACCCGCCCGAAGAATACGATCTTGTTTGCCGTGGAGGTCCCGTTTGTGACAAAATAGGTCATGTCAGCGCCAAACACCTTGGCTGCGTACTTCTCCGCCTCGCCGACCGGTCCCGAATGGTCAAGGAGCGACCCGAGTTCCCCGACCGAGATGGAGAGGTCTGACCTGAAGAGCTGTTCGCCAAAGAACTTGAAAAACGCCCGTCCCGCCGGCGACTTCCTGAATGCCATCCCGCCGGCATGGCCCGGGGTGTGCCACGAGTACTCGAAGTCCCGTGAGAACCGTACAAGCTCGCCAAAGAACGGGGGGAGGATCCGGTCCCGGTACCGCTTTGCGGCAGCGGTGATCCTGCCTGCGATGAACTCCGGGGTGTCCTCCATCACCCAGATGTACTCGCTGATCTCTCTCACGAGATGGACAGGCGGGAGGTGTGCGGACTCCTTTGGCGGCTCGGCCATGAGAAATACCGGGATCGTCTCGTTGATCTTCCGGAGGTCATGGATGAGGTCGGCGGCTTCCGTGTGCTTTTTCTTTGTATTCCCGCCCAGGTTCCAGTTGATAAGGACACAGTCGAGCTCCGGCAGCGCGGCATAAGCCGCCCGGGCGTCTGCGGGCGATGCAACTTCCCCGACCCGGATGCCAAATCCTTTCACGCCGTCGATGATTCGCTGGATGGCACGCCCCTGCGGGGTATCGGTCTTGTGGATGTCATCGATGACCGCGATCGTCAGCTGTTCTTCCGGATTCATCAAAAACCTTCCTTGCAGGCCTGCCAAATTCTCCGGTCGTTTATGCCGGAACTGCAGGAACCGTGCGTGCAATAAACTGAATCGTTCATTCCAATCCCGTCTCCTCTCATGTCTCTTCTCGACGATCCGACGGGTCTATTTGCCATGTCCGGTACGTTGCCTGATGTTGTGCCGGGTGCCTGTTACGTAAGAAATGCGGGAACTGCGAGAAATGCCTTAAGGATTTTTGTGGGCAATGACTGTCTGGTGAAGAAATACATTCAGATTATCCGCCGGTTCTCCCCGATTAGTAGAACATCAATAGAAAGGGTATTTAACTTTTCGTGGTTTTGGAGCGAGGGGCCCTGTCTGTAAAGATCTGCCATAGGGAGTTCTGCGTTAGTGAATGGATGGCGCCCCGGGGATTGAGGCGGATCTTGTTATGGCAGGGCATTCAGGATATTACGTCGTATTCCTCGCCGCAAAATAAATATCGGCCTCGATCATTACCCCCCCTCATTTCCCGCTCCCACGTTTCTCCTCAAGCACCGTCATGCGGGGATAAAACCTGACTTTTCGGTAAAAATCCCAAGCCCTCTCATTCCCGGTGGCGACGAAGACACGGTTCCTGACCGAGCCGTTCGCATCGAGCCACGCGAGCGCCCGGGCCACCAGCGCCGAACCGATACCTAGCGAACGGTACACCCTCTCAACAAATATTGACTCGATCTGCCCTGTCTTCTCCTGCGAGAGCGAACTTATGCAGTATCCCACGTACCGGCCCACCTCCGGATCGAAGGCAAGGTCCAGTCGCAGCGACCCGGCCGCCGCTATCTTTTCGAAGTTCGCCTTCCGGTCGTTAAAAGTCGTCCGCTCGTAATAGCTCCGGAACATTGTTGCCACGTGGCGATGATGCTCATTGAGCTTTTCCCAGAGCGGGCGGATCAATTCGAGGTCTTTTGCATCTGTGGTGCGGTATTCGATGGGGGCCATCCTTAGGTTTTTAGTAAGATGTGATTGGGGAAAAAGGAGGGGGTGTGGAGTGTGCAGGACGGGATCACTGGACATACCATGAACATGACAGCCCCCGCCACTGCATGAACGCAGTGCCGGATCAGGTTGCGGCAATCCTGCCCGGGAGAAGGATACCTGACTGGGGGAAATCGACAACTTGAAGTTATACTATACAAACCTCAATAAGATGAGACGTTGCTACCTCCTTCCTTTTTACATCCTGGTTCTTATTGTGCTCCTTGCTGCCGGCTGCACCCAGTCCGCCCCGGGAGCTCAGGATACCGTTGCACCGGCACAAACCCCCTCCGTATCCCCGTCATCGGGGACTGCCCAACAAATGACCGTATCGCAGATCACGAAAACCGATGCACCTGCTGCAACGGTCACAAACGACCAGCCCCGCGGCACGCCGGATGCGGATTTTATCGTTGACATTTCTATTCCGGAGAAGATCTGGCCGGGGACGACAATCCTCCCCGATAACCATGACGCCGCCCACCCCAGGATTATCGAGGTTAACCAGCTGGGAGAGATTGTCTGGGAGTATCCGCTGCCTGATGAACTGAAATCCTATACAAACCCGGGATGGGATGTCGAGGTGCTGCAAAATGGCAACATCCTGACCCTTCTTCCAAGGAACGGGGTGTACGAGATCAACCGGGACAAACAGGTCGTGTGGAAATACCTGGATTCCAAGGTCTCTCATGATGCCGACAGGCTGGCGAATGGTAATACCCTTATCGCGTTCGGGGCCGGCGATACGAAGGGCGATGCACAGGTAAAAGAGATCGATCCGGCCGGGAACCGTGTCTGGTCATGGTATGCAAAGGACGTGTTTTCCGAGGCTGAATATGCAGGCATATCGGATGAAGGCTGGACACATACGAATGCAGTAACCCGGCTGGAGAACGGCAATACGCTGATCAGCCCGAGAAATTTCAATATCATTGCAGAAGTCGATCAAGAGGGAAAACTCGTGCGGACGATAGGCAAAGGACTCCTCGAAGGACAACATGATCCCGTTGTACTGGCAAACGGGAACCTCCTCATAGCGAATCATGTTGAACCGCATGCGGCAATAGAACTCGATCCATCCGGGAATGTTGTATGGCAGTATACCATCCCGAATCGCCGGTCCTGGCCGGTCCGTGACGCCAACCGTCTGCCGAATGGAAATACCCTGATTACGGAATCCGACAGGATTATCGAAGTAACAAAGGATGGACAGGTTGTCTGGGCATTCCGGATGAACAATTCCGGATTCACTGATGCATCAGCCGCGAGCAGGGGTTTTTACAAGGCCGAGAGGATATCCAAATAATATTCTTTCATTCGTTGCACCACAAAATGGTTGAATGATGGGCTCCTCCTCCCTGACCCGGGGGGACCTCCTATAGGTATCGCAGGTTCTCCGGAAAATGATCCGTATCCCCGCTTGTCCCTGAGAGAGTACCTCCGCACCCCAGTATCACCCCAGTATCAGTGCCATCTTCCGGGCACGGGCTTTAAACCTGTCAGGAGAGAACTACCTGTATGGCTGATGAACACTCTTCTGCACCGTCCGGTCCGAAGACGGATCCCAAAAAAATGGTCATTACCTTTGTCATCCTCACATTCCTCTTCTCATCGATCTTCTGGTACCTGATCTCCATAACGCCGCTTGCCGCTGCGAGCGGGACCATGCTGATGGTGTACACTGTCGGTGCCATGTGGTGTCCCACATTTGCAGCGGTTGTCACCCGGCTCCTGTTCCAGCATAATCTCAATGGATTTGCCCTTGGTGCAGGAAAGCCGGTCTGGCTGGCTGTCGCGATCCTGCTGCCGGTTGGGGTTGGGTTCTTGATGTTTTCCTCTGCGTGGCTCTCCGGCATCGCCCCGTTCAACATGGAGAAGGCCGCCATGATCTTCTCCATTACGTTCCTTCCTGTCTTCCTGTATGGCATTGTGTTCAATCTCTTCGCCGCGGCGGGCGAGGAGTTCGGCTGGCGCGGGTTCCTCGTGCCGGAACTTTCCCGTTTCATGGGGTTTACGGAGCTCGCGCTGCTCTCGGGAGCGATCTGGACGGTCTGGCACTTCCCGCTGATATTCTTTGGCACATACCATGGCACCGGCCCGATCTGGTACTCGCTTGCCGTTTTCATTCCATCGGTAATGGGCGCCGGGCTCATCCTTGCATGGCTGCGCCTGATGTCCGGCAGCGTCTGGGTAGCAGTCCTTTTCCACGGGTTCTGGAACTATTTCATCCAGCAGTTCTACCCCGCACTTACGATCATGACACCCACCGGCAACACGATGCTGGGGGAGTTCGGGTGGTTTGGGGCGGTTGCCTATATCGTGCTTGCACTCATCTTCTGGCATTTCCGGGACCGACTGCCGAAATTGCCAATACAGGGATAGCAGGTGCAAAAAAACATAACAGTCTTTTTTACATTCCGAAAATTGCCGGCAACCCTTTGTACATGCCGCGATCGTGTTCCAGTTCTGCGGATCTGCCGTGGATATATAAAAAAGATTAAAAATACGCCAAGAACGCAGTGTGCACGGGGAGGAAGTCCTTATACCGCCCCGTACGCACAATGCTGCAGGATACAGCCGATATCCCATGAAAAGGGTTCCGGATACTAACTTATTTCGCTTCTTTTGTTGAACGAATAGTAACGATGGATATCCTTCTGGGCATCGGCAACCCGCTGAACGGAGACGATGGTGCCGGCAGCTATATAGCCGAGCGGTTCAGGAAGGATGGCTGGATCCCACTCACCTGTGGAACTGCACCGGAGAACTTCACCGGGCTCATACGGAAAATTAAGCCATCCTGCCTCGTACTTGTTGACGCGGCTGCCATGGGTCTTTCCCCCGGGGAATACCGGATCATTCCACGGCACGCCATTGAGGATATGAGTCTGGGAACCCACCAGCTCCCTCTTTCCCTGCTCATCGACTTCCTCTCGGATGCTGCCGGACGGATTATCCTGATCGGTATCCAGCCGAAACATACCGGCACAAGGGAAGTACTTTCACTACCGGTCAGGGTGGGGGCGGACCGGCTGCTGCAGGTGCTTTTATCGGGAGAACTTGATCAGATTCCTGTCCTTTCATCAGAATAACCAGCAGTACAGTGCAAGAGAATCCGTGGTGCCGGCTGGAATGTGTTTATTTGTATCAGGGAACCAATCCGGCGGACGAAAAAAAATAGTGCAGGATCGTAAGATTAACTCGCGCAGTTTCGTAATTTCTGGATTAGTTGGAGCTGGTCATTTGCCTTTTTTATCTTCTCCTTTTCAATGCCGTTCACGATCTCGGGAATAGGTTTTGCCAACTCGTAGATTTTCACCGGTCTCCCCTTGCTCCTGACTTTGTCCTCCTGGCTCTTGATCCACCCCTGTTTCTTCAGGTAATGCATCACAATGGCCACCTCAGTTTGGCGGAGGTCAGTACCCTGTCCGATCGTACGGGATGTTATCATCGGTGTTTTTGTGAGGATCGTGAGTACCTTAGCAACATTCCTTTTGATCCCTATCCCGAAGAGAAGGTTTACCAACTCCTCCTCTTTTCCTGCAAGGTACATCACATTTTCCTGTCCCATACAACACCTCAAGATGTTGTTCAACACGCATCTTTTCAATGTAGTGGATAGTAACCCGGACAACCTTTTGGACAGGGAACCTTTACTCCATTTGGTTGTGTTATACTACCCGTGCCATAACAAAGCGTACATATTTTATTCTTTGGCTTTTTTTCAAGGAGAGACACTTCAAATCCCACACACATTTCCTGCATCTTTTAATCCACCTTCACATTAAATTTTTTCCTGAGCAACTATACCATTGAGGCTGTTCCAACGATGAATCACATATGTTAACCCGCATAGCAAGGAATTGATTAAATGTCTGGTTATCAATTTAAAAATTTAAGTGCATGCACAACATGAATGCACAACATGATCAAGAAATCTTTTATACCATATAGTCATGCAATACATGATGGCAGTCGAAAAATTTCCGGATGAAATTTCCATCATTAAAAAGGTATTATATGAGCATCCGGAAGGGTTAAACATTAAAACGATTTCAAAAATGCTGGGTATACACCGCAATTCCATTGCCAAATACTTAGACCGGCTCCAGAGTCAGGGCAGTGTCACCGTCAAACATTACAGTTCTTCAAAGATCTATTCCCTTTCAAATAAATTACAAGCTGCTGCTGTGCTAAAATTATCGAAGAATTATGTACTATTCATAAATCATTGGCTGATCGTTGTGGATATTAACGATCCCTTGTGCGAATTCCTGAAAATATCAAAAAAGGAAATTGTCGGTAAAACTATTGAGCAGTTGCCGTTTGTTGTCCAAAGTCATACTGAACTGCCAGCATTAATAAAAGAAGGGCTGAATGGAAAAGAATCCAATAACCCAATTATGATTGTGTCGGACGACCATTTGTTTCCGTCTATGCTCATGATTAGCCCGGTTTTTTTTGAAAGCGGGGACACGGGTGTTTCTCTCATAATCGATGTACCGATTGAATCTGAACAAAACGGATTTATGGATGCAAAATTCATCTCATCGGATCCCGGAATGGATGAAATTGAATACGTCTGCCAATTCAGACCTGACGGGACCATCACTTTTGTTAATGAAACATACTGCCACGCACTGCAAAAGTCAAAAGCAGATCTTCTGGGACATGAATGGCGACCGGTCATTCCCGAATCTGAATTTATAAAAATCAAAAGCAGTCTCACAGTGATCGATAAAAACCACCCGGTTTCAACCCAGGAATTCCGTACAATAACCCCCAAAGGAGAACATCGGTGGCAACGTTGGAAATTCCGGGGAATTTTTGATTCGCACGGTACTTTAAAAAAATACCATGGTGCGGGGCTGGATATCACCGAATTGAAACAATTGAAGGAAAAACTGAAAAAATCAGAACAGGGTATGGAGGAGCTTGTCAAGGTACAGAAAGAGGAAATGCAGGATCTCAACAGGCAGCTTTATGATGAAATTTCCCATCGTGAAATGGCGGAGTTCCACTTACAATTCACCCAGTTTGCCATGGATAACGCTTCCTACATGATCATCTGGATCAACCGTGAAGGACGCTTTGTTTATATGAACACAAAAGCCCGGGATATCCTGGGGTTCTCTACTAAACAATTCGCATCAAAAAATATTTTTGATATATTATCAAGCGACACGCGTTTTTCCTGGAATGAAACGTGGGAGATTACCCTGCGTGATGGTCAACTTACGATCGAAACCACATTTACCACAAAAGACGGCAGGGAAATTCCTGTTGAAATGGTTCTCAATTACCTCGAATTCAAGGAAAAACAGTACTGCTGTTGTTTCGCACAGGACATAACCGAGAAAAAAAGAGTAATGACTGAACTCAAAATCGCAAACCTGTATAACCGGAGTCTCATCGAGGCAAGCCTTGACCCGCTTGTCACTATTAATCCTGATGGAAAGATCAGTGATGTGAACGCTGCGACCGTGCGGGTTACCGGGCATTCATGGGAAGAACTGATCGGAACTGATTTTTCGAAATACTTCACCGAGCCAGAAAAGGCACGGGCCGGGTACGAAAAAGTGTTCAGGGATGGACTAGTGACAGATTACGAGCTCGAGATCCGCCACAGGGACGGGCATGTGACCCCGGTCATGTACAACGCAACAGTATACCGGGATGAACCCGGAAACGTCATTGGTGTCTTTGCTGCCGCACGCGATGTCACAGAACGGAAAAAAGCAGAGGAAGAACAGTTGCGTCTGGCAGCCATCGTTGAACACTCGGATGATGCAATCATTGGCAAGTCGCTGGACGGGATTATCCTAAGCTGGAATGCGGGGGCAGAGAGAATTTATGGCTACCCTGCAACAGAGGCAATTGGCCAGCATGTATCAATGCTTGTCCCTTTGCATCAAATCGATGATATGGAATATATCGTTGGAAAAATCAGGAGTGGGGAACCGGTTCTTCATTATGAAACAGTACGCAGTAATAAGGAGGGCAAGAACCTCCAGGTATCCCTGACCGTTTCGCCAATTAAGGATGTTAAAGGAAATCTGATTGGAGTATCCACAATTGCACGCGATATCACTGAACGGAAAAAAGCAGAGGAGGCGATTCGGCGTGCCAATGCATATAACCGCAGTCTCATCGAGGCAAGCCTTGACCCGCTCGTCACCATTGATCCTGATGGAAAGATTAGTGACGTGAACGCTGCGACCGTGCGGGTTACCGGTTATTCACGGGAAGAACTGATCGGGACTGACTTTTCGAAATACTTCACCGAGCCAGAAAAGGCTAGAGCCGGGTACGAGAAGGTGTTCAGGGATGGACTAGTGACAGATTACGAGCTCGGGATCCGCCACAGGGACGGGCATGTGACCCCAGTCATGTACAACGCAACAGTATACCGGGATGAATCCGGAAACGTTGCCGGGGTTTTTGCCGCTGCACGTGATGCCACAAATTAGTTGAAGAGGGGGGACAAGACGACACTGTACCGCAGATCTTTGGCATGAAAATGCTGGAGGTATTTTCATACCACCCCCAAATCGCATATTTTACATATTTCATTTCCAATTCAAAAATTATGGGTGGCTATGTCCGGACGCCCCGTAACCTTCAGAAGGCGAAATTCGCAATCCCTCTTTTAAAAAAGTACGGATTGGGTTCACTCAACAATCTGGCTGTCTGCAAACCGGTTCTCGCTCGCAAGTAAAAACTCCGGGGTCATGTGCAGGCAATCCTTCGGGCAGATATCATTGCACTGGGAGCAGAAGATGCACTGGGCGACATAGATGCGGACACGCTTTGTTGTCGGGAGAAATTCGATGGCATGGGCCGGGCAGACCTTGAGGCAGAGCTGGCACCCGATACACGACTCCCGGTCATATGCAATCTTTCCCCGGAATTTCGGGGGCACCGGCACAGGGGGGCTGATGGCAGCCTCACCCCGTGCGACCTTGTGCAGGAATGTTGTCACCGAGGGCGGGAGGTAGCGGGCCGGAAACGCGTTGGTGGCTGGTTTTCTGAAGAGCTGCCTGAGCAGTTCAGGTATCATGGGAAGACGGACCATGATCACACCACCCTCAGGAAATGATCGGCCATAACCAGCAGCAGGCCGGCAATGCCGATGAGGCTGAGATACATCCAGTACACCGAGACCACCTGGTTGATGCGGAACCGGGCCATGGAAACCCTGATCAGGCTTACCGATACAAAAGCTACCAATACCACCAGGACGAGGTAGAACAGCAGGTCAAGAACCGGTTGCAGGATGGCCGGTGCCGGGACTAATGCGGAGAGCCGATAAGGGATAAAGAGCGCCACAACAAGCGAGGCCATGACCACGGTCTTCACACCCTGTGTGAGAGTAAAGAGGGCAAGGTTCTTTCCTGAATACTCCACCAGGATCCCTCCGGCAAGTTCCGTTTCTGCTTCGGGCGTATCGAACGGGATGCGGGAAAGTTCTGCCGGGGTTACGATAAGAAGGACAAAGAACAGGATAAGGGCGCCGATAATCCCGAGCGGGCCTACAAGCCCCCAGACGGGATTGGCCTGCACGCTTGCCAGCATGAAAGGGAGCGGGATCCCGGAAGCGGCAAGCTTCCATGCGATTGCGATGATGACAACGGCAAGCGGGAACTCGTACGCGATCATGGTCACCATCTCCCTCTGCGCCCCCACCGTGGCGTACGGTGACCCGGAGGAGAAACCTCCGGCGACTAGTGCGAGGGCCGGCAGGGTGAGGAGGTACATGACCAGTATCAGGTCTCCACTGCCGGAAAGAACGGGTTCAAACCCGCCGACAGGGATATAGAGCAGGATGGTGAGGGCTGATGCCAGTGCAACAACAGGCGCCAGATTGAAGAGCCAGGGTATGGCATTTGCGGGCACCACATTCTCCTTGGTGAAGAGCTTGCGTATGTCCGTCAGGGGCTGGCTGAGCGGGGGCCCGATGCGTGCCTGCATCCGGGCAGTCAGGATCCGGTCAACACCAAGCAGGAATAATGCGACAAGTATTCCGAAGATCCCGACAAGAACCGCTCCTGCCACCGTCCGCACCAGATCTAATGGCATTGTTCAATCCTCCTCGTCTTCTCAATGGAGAGCCGGGTCAGCTCTTCCTTGGTCAGGTAACCCGGAGAACCCCCGTCCCGTATGACAGAGACCCGGTCCGTACAGGACATGCAGGGATCGATGGATGCGACGATGATGGGGATATCTGCCAGCTGCTCGCCTTTGAGCATGGGGATCCATGACATCAGGTTGCTATACGTGGACGCTTTCACCTTCCAGCTTGCCGGGGCATCGTTTCCGTCCATGCGGACATAATGCATGCATTCGCCTCTCGGGGCCTCCACCCTGCCGATCGCCTCTCCCTGTGCCTTTTTCAGGGTGAGCAGCAGCTTGGGCAGCTTCTTCTCCCAGAGGATCTCTCCGGTTGGCATATTATCCAGGCACTGCTGGATAATCTCGATGGACTGGGCAATTTCAAGGAGCCTCACGATGATCCGATCGTACACATCCCCTTTCGGTCCCCCGAATTCCTGCGGGGGGAGCACGGGGTGGACATCGAGGTCGCCATAGGCGCAGTAGGGGTAATCGTGCCGGACATCCAAAGCAACACCCGATGCCCGTGCAGTCGGCCCAACGGCACAGAGGAGCTGGGCATCACGGTACGTGAGCACACCGTGGTCCCTGCACCGCGAGCGTATGGTGCTGTCATCCAGAAAGACGGTCTTCATCTGGTCAAGCAGCCCCCGGTAGTAGGCAAGGCCCTGTTCAATGATGGGGCGCTGGTCGTCGCTGATATCCCTGCGAACCCCGCCGATCTGGACAATCCCGTAGTTCACCCGGTTCCCGGTGAGGTTCTCGATAAGGTCCATCGATTGTTCTCTTACGCGCCATGAAAGGAAGAGGAGCGAATCAAACCCCAGCTCGTGGGCAGCCACACCGGCCCACAGGAGATGTGACTGCATCCGCTCGAGCTCGTGCAGGATGGTCCGGATGTAGTCGGCCCGTGGGGGCACTTCGATTTCGGCAATCTGTTCCACAGCCCGTGCGAACGAGAGCGAGTGTACAATCCCGCAGATGCCGCAGATCCTGTCGGTGAGGTGGACGATCTGGACCGGGTTCCTTCTCATGCCCATCCATTCAATGCCGCGGTGGGCATTTCCAGGAGCAAAGTCTACCGATTTGACCACTTCTCCTTCCATCTGGAAGGTAAACATGACCGGTTCTTTTAAGGCTGGATGTACCGGTCCGATCGGGACCGTATAGGGAGTTGATTTTTTCGTTGTATCGCCGTTCATTCTGGTGCGCCTCCCGTCTTTTTCTCCTTTCCTTCAGCGGCCGGTACTTCCTCAACTGGCTTCTTTTCCGGGACTGGTTTTTCCGGGACCGGTGGTACCGGGCGATCCTTTGGCCGGTCTATGGCCCACAGCTCCCGGACCATCTCAGGCTTTATCCCCGTTTCGTCCTTCCTCCAGGGATACACGCCCTGCGGGAAATCATCGGGAAGGAAGAGCCTCCGCCCATCCGGGATTCCCGTTACGGTGATACCGAAGAACTCCTGTTTTTCGCGTTCCGATATTAAAGCGCCCGGTATGAGATCAGTAATAGTGGGAACGGTCAGGTCGGTTTTCGGGAGTCGTATCCCGATGGTTACCATATACTCACCGAATTTTGTGCCATAGAAGACCGAGAAGATATAAAGGAGTTCTATCTCCGTCCCGAGATCATTTCCTGCGATTACCGCCAGGTGCGGGAACCTGATATCCATGAGTTTTTTGATCGCGGGTTTGAGAAGGTTCCGGTCGAGCCGGATCCAGATATTATATCCTTTCGTCTTCTGTACCCCTTCCCCGCGCTCAGTGATCCGGGCATCGTGAATACCTGCCCCGAATTCTGCCTTGTAGAGGTCGACAATCTCCTGAGGGGTGCGGTGAGGTGTCTCGTTCATTGTGCCGCCTCCAGGCGCTCCAGTTTCTCCCATGCCTTCACGACCCCGAAGATGATTGCCTCCGGACGGGGAGGGCACCCGGGAACATACACATCGACAGGAAGTACCTGGTCGATCGGCCCGTCAAGGTTGTACGAGTCATAGAAGACCCCGCCGGACTGGCCGCAGGTACCAATGCACATGACCAGCTTTGGATCGGGAACCTGTTCGTAGACCCTCCGCGCTTTTGCCGCCATCTTTTTTGTCACCGGACCAGTCACTAAAAGGACATCGGCATGCTTTGGCGAACCTACCAGCTTGATACCGAAGCGCTCGGGGTCATAGCGCGGGCATATTGTCGCCACAATCTCGATCTCGCAGCCATTGCATGAGCCGGTATTGAGGTGGAACACCCAGAGTGATCGGTTGAATGATTTTGTCAGTTTCATGAAAGCACCCCGATAATGACGAGAAGCACTGCTGTTACAGCAACAAACCAGACCAGATAATCGGTCAGGACACCCGTATGAAGTGGCACAATGGCGTCATAATAACCTTTCAGTGCCTGCAAAAATCCCCAGTACAGGTTGCTGGCCCTGATATGGACTGCCCCTTTCTCCGGTTCCGCGTTACCTGAGAGGTAGGGGCGCCCCTGCTCAGTCCCTTTCTTGTACGAAGACTCCCCCGTTCTCCAGAGAAGGTACACAACGATGGTGGCAGCCACGAATGCAGCCAGCCAGGCAACCGGAGCCCACATGCCATACCCGGTCAGCACCGGTGCAGTCAGGTCCATGTCAGGCACCTCCCAGCACCGATGCGATATACCCGCCCTGGTCCGCCAGCGCATGGGCGGCAGGAGCGACAAGCATGTCCACCACCGGCTGGGGGAACAGGCCGAAGAGGATGACGATTGCAGCAAGGATGCCCATACCGATCAGCATCGGAAGCGGGGCTTCCTTAACCTCTGCATACTCCGGAAGCTGTGGCCCCATGAATACCGAATGGAAGACCTTGACAAACGAGGCGAGGGTGAGGATGGAAACAACCATCGCGATGATCGCAAGGATAGGGTTGAAGAGGTAGACGGACTCGTAGATCATCAGTTTTGACGCGAAACCGTTGAAGGGCGGGATTCCTGCGATTGCGAGTGCACCGATAATGAAGAAGATCATGGTGTACTTCATGGTGTGCCCGAGCCCGCCCATTTTGTTCAGGTCGCGGGTACCGATCCGGTAGAATATTGCTCCTGCAGTCAGGAAGAGAAGCCCCTTGTACATCGCATGGTTGAAGATGTGGAAGATGCCCCCCTCCATTGCCATAAACCCGTACGCACTGGTGAGTGCGGCGTTGCCGAGCACTGCGAGCCCGACACCGACACCAAGAAGCATATAGCCGGTCTGGGAGACCGCGTGGTATGCCATCAGGCGCTTGATATCTTTCTGGGGAATTGCCATCGTGACCCCGACGACCATGGAGAGCACGCCAAGGATGATGATGATCCAGCCCACGGTGAAGCAGTTCATGGTGACATTGTACATGGTAAATACCACCCGGAAGAGCCCGTACAGGCTTGCCTGGCTCGCGACCACCAGAAACGCGGTTACCGAGGATGGTGCCATGGAGTAAGCATCCGGAGTCCAGAAATGCAGGGGCACGGCCCCGCACTTCATCGCAAGCGCAGCGACGAGGAGGACGAGGGCAATCTTGTCCAGCATCGAAAACTGCATCCTCTCAGCGATCATCGCGATGTTGAGCGCATCGTACTGGCCGTAGTAGATGCCAATGGCAAACAGAACGAGGATCGCACCGAGAGTGGAAAGTACGAGATATTTCAATGCTGCCTCGACCGCTATCCCCCCGTCAATCCGGTACGCGATCAGCCCGGCCGATGCAAGGGAGAGAATCTCCAAAAATACGAAAAAGTTGAAGATATCCCCGGTGGAGACCATGCCGAAGACGCCGGTGATCATCAGGAAAAACAGGGTGTAATAACCCTCGAGACTGGTGTTGCGGGACTCAGACGACAGTGAATACAAAAGGACCGATGTCCCGACAATCGCACAGATGATGTCCATGAACGCGCTCATTGCATCCACGGTGAAGATAATCCGTATCGGGATACCCCCGGAATCCAGCGGGATGGCGAGGTTCGCGGCAGCGGCACCGAACACGTAGAGCACGGGCCCGGTTGCGAACACCCGGTACGCCAGAATGAATGCAATAGCCGCGGTGACCAGCATCATCCCCATTACCCAGAGGTTCCTTGCCGTTGTGGAAATTTTTCCCATGACCGGACTGAGGAATGCCGCAAACAACGGGATGGCTACAAGCAGTGCCGGTGAATTGGTGACGATAAAATCGGCAAATGTCATCCGTGGAGCCTCCGTATCTTATTGATGTCCACCGTACCGTATCTTTTCTTCAGCACCATGGCAAACGAGAGGACCAGTGCACTTGTTGCTACGCCGATCACGATCGACGTCAGTACCAGTGCCTGCGGGGTGGGCAGCACCATCAGTTCCGATGGCGCAAGCGTGAAGATCGGGGCGACACCCCCTCCCCGGTAGCCGAGTGCAATGAGGAACAGGTTTACCGCAGATTCGAGGATGTTGATGCCCAGAAGGATCTTGATGATGTTCTTTTTCAACAGCACGGTTGCAAGGCCAATAAGGGTCAGGACGACGACGGTGATGAACGGCAGGTTCCAGAGCATTTCAGCACCCCTCCTTTTCCAGTCCGGAAAGCATGTAGAGGATCACGATGGTGAGCCCTCCCCATATTTCGATCCCGACGGCAAAGTTCATGAGCGGGAGGACTCCTGCGGTATTCAGTTCGCCGGCATTGATCCCGTACGGGACCGGCATCCCGAAGAGTGAGCCGCTCCCGGCAAGATAATTGAAGAAGAACACCTGCCCGAATGCAAGTGCGAGAAGGGCCACGCCGATAAACCCGACAAGCCCGATCACTTCCCGTCCCAGCAGGACATTCTTTTTCAGCCACCCGGTTACTTCCTTATAACTGTATGCAACAATGACCAGTGCTCCCCCGGTTGCGATCACGGCGCCGCCCTGGAAACCCCCGCCCGGGGTCAGGTGACCGTGCGCCACAATATACAGCCCGAAGATCAGGATCGTCGGGTAGAGGATATCTGCCGCAGTCCGCACAATCCTACTCATCCTCATGTTCCTCACCCCCCTGCATCTTCCGGAACATCAGCGCCGCGCCCATAATGGCGCAGAACAGCACGGTCGATTCCCCGAGAGTATCAAAGCCCCTGAAATCGAAGACGACTGCCGTGCATTCGTTGTTGCTGCCGGTCTGCTCCTGCCCGTGCCGGAGGAAGTAGTCATCCATGTCCGTCACTTTCGGTGAGCCAAACGTCAGCGTCATCGCCATCACGCCAAAAAATGCGGCAAGGATGAGAAGGGACGCGGCCACAACGAACATCTTTTTCATGGACTTCCCTCCTCAAACCGCCCGGTCGCCCGGATCGCAATGATAAATATCGCGGTCGTCAGGCCGGCACCGATCGCCGCCTGCGATATCGCAACATCCGGTGCCTGCAGGATATAGAATTCCAGCGATATCAGGAAACTGAAAAGACCCGCGGCAAGGATTGCTGCCAGCAGGTCCTTAAAATAAAAGGTCAGGATTGCCGAGGCAATCAGCCCGAGCAGTACCAGGATCTGGGGAATTTGTTCGATCATAGTTTTGTCTCCGCGAGCCGGTCGACGACTGCAGGTGCCGGCATAATCCCGCTCCTGTGGGCGGCACGCGCAATCGCATGGGCGCTGACAGCATTCGTGAATGCAAGGCACGCTGCCGCCAGGAATGCATGGATGGCAAGGGTGAGGTACTGGCTGTCGGTCTGTGAGAAAAACATCGACAGTCCGTACACGATTACTGCAAGCGATGTGAAGATCGAGCCGAACGTCGTTGCTTTCGTTGTCGCATGCATACGGGTATACAGGTCGGGGAACCTCAGGAGCCCGATCACCCCGAGCGTGTTGAAGACCACCCCGATGACGAGGCAGGCGTATATAATTATTTCAACGACAGTCATGTCAGAGTTCCCCCCCGATATACTTTGCAATATACAGTGTGCTGACAAACGAGAGCAGCCCGTACACGATCGCAACGTCGACAAAGATGATCTCACCGAACACCACTCCCAGCAGGATCATTGACGCAATGACGAGCGTGTTCACCGTATCGAGCGCTATGACACGGTCGGGGGCCGTTGGCCCGAGCACCAGCCTGACGGCTGCAAATACCATGAGAACAGTCAGCCAGAACACTACGAGGATCCAGGCATCGATCATTCGGCAATCCTCCGTATCCATACGGAAAGTTTAGCAATCCCGAAGAGCTCGGTGCTTTCAATTGCCTCTCTCTTCTCGTCCCCCTCAGCGATATTGATATTGTGGATGAAAAGATCGTTTGTCTCTTCGTCAATCCCGACAGAGAGGGTGCCCGGGGTCAGCGTGATCGAATTTGCCAGCATGAAGATGCCGAGATCGGTCTTCATCCCGGAATGGACCCTGATGATCCCCGGCCGGATCTTCATCGTGATAACCCGGTATGCGACATCAAAATTGGCTTTTATAAGCTCCACAAAGAACGGACCTGGCACATAGACCAGCAGAAGCAATAACCGGAAGGGGGAAAGAAGCCGGAAACTCTCAGACCTGCACAGGAACTTCCGGGCAACAAGACCGGTAACGAGTGCGAGCAGAACACCCATGACAAGTTCAGAGAACGACCATAACCCGATGCTGCCCGAGCCGGCAGTCAATATAAGGTACAGGAGAAATGCCATACCCGCAGTTACAAGAAACGCGATCACACACAAACACCTTACTGCTGTCCTCTTCGTTGTTCAGAAAAAATAGTCGCACTCGTACAAAGCCGGAACCGTTCAGCTGATCTTATGATAATGCCGTCGTAAGAATCGTTCAGGAATACCATAGCGCCACCATAATTCTTAATGATTTATGATGTTCAATCTAAAAAAACGTGTTTGTTTTATCAAAACCATAAAAAAATAAAAGAATTGAGAGAATTCGTCAACTATTGCCGGAAAAAAAGGTCTGATTGTATACAAACCTGAAAAAATATGCCCATGCAAATGCGGTCTTTGTGGGCCCGGGCCGGTTAAAATCCGGATGGAAGAATGCCGGCCGGTTGCATCCCCTGATGACGATTGCCGGACAATCCCTGGCAACGGGGCATCGGGTATGGATGAAATTGCGACGTCCGGGGGGCATTGCACCATGTTTGATTTGCCTCCGGTTTTCAACATCTTCTCCATGCAGCATCCTGCGACTGATTTTTAAGGCCGGGTGGCAAATTATTGATGTAAAATTGTCGGGCATTATGCACTATTTCAACTGGAGGGCCTGAGAAAAATGGATTTGTTGATTATAGCACCTATTTGTGCCATCATCGGGTTGCTTTTTGCAGCTTTTTCTTTTTTCAACATGAAAAAAGAAGGTACCGGTACCGAACTGATGCAGAAGATTGCAGCAGCGATACACAAGGGAGCAATGGTGTATCTGAAACGCCAGTATACTGCCATATCGATCTTTGTTGTGGTCATGGCGGTTATCCTCGCCATCGCGATTAACCCCCTGACTGCCGGGTGTTTTATCGTTGGCGCAGCCCTTTCGGCAACAGCCGGGTATATCGGCATGACTGCGGCGACCATGGCAAATGTCCGCACAACCAATGCTGCAAAAACAGGAATGGCTGCCGCATTCCGCGTCTCGTTCTCCAGCGGCATGGTCATGGGGCTGACCGTTGTCGGGCTCGGGCTGCTTGGCCTGTCGGTTGTCTTTTTTGTCGTTGATACCTTCACGACTGTCGGTATTTATGAAGTGATCAATATCCTTTCAGGGTTCTCCCTTGGCGCAAGTTCGATTGCTCTCTTCGCCCGTGTCGGCGGCGGGATTTTCACGAAAGCCGCTGATGTCGGTGCCGACCTTGTCGGAAAGGTCGAGGCGGGGATCCCGGAGGATGACCCTCGCAACCCTGCAGTCATTGCCGACAATGTCGGGGATAATGTAGGGGACATCGCAGGCATGGGTGCCGACCTGTATGAGTCCTATTGCGGATCCATTATTGCAACCATGCTGATCGGCGGTTCTGTTGCGGTTATGATTGCTTCATCCAATGCTGCCGGCCTGATGGATTCCATCCACCTGACGCTCGGCTCCGCAATTAATGTCGCTCCGGACGCAGCCGTTGTCATGAACCTCGTTCTCTTACCACTGCTGGTTGCGGCGCTGGGAATTATTGCGTCCGTGATCGGTTCGTTCTTTGTCAGGAGTTCCAAAAACGAGAGCAGCGCGATCCACAAGGCCTTCAACGCCGGCACGTTTGCCAGCCTGATCATCACCGCGGTTGCCACGTATTTCCTGGTCGGCACGCTCCTCGGGCCGCTGTATATCGGGGTATTTATCGCCACCGTTGCAGGACTGGTCGGGGGGTTTTTAATCGGGCTTGTGACCGAGTACTACACGTCCTATGAACGCCCGCCGACCCAGCGGATTGTAAAATCCACGGAGACCGGGGCAGCAACCGGTATCATCACCGGTCTTGCCGTTGGATTTGAGAGCACGGTATTTCCTGTACTTATTGTTGCAGGTGCAATTCTCATCGCCGCACAACAGGCGGGGCTGTACGGGGTTGCAATTGCCGGCGTCGGGATGCTCGCCACGCTGGGTATCACACTCTCCGTTGACGCCTACGGTCCGGTAGCGGACAATGCCGGGGGTATTGCCGAGATGTCACATCAGGAAAAGGGTGTGCGTGAGATCACCGACACGCTTGACTCCGTCGGCAACACGACCGCGGCGATCGGCAAGGGTTTTGCGATTGGCGGAGCCGCCCTTACCGCACTCGGGCTCGTCATCGCGTACACACAGGCAGTCGGCCTCCCGCTTGTCGACCTCCTCAGGCCGATAGTCTTTGTCGGGGTCCTGATCGGCGCAATGCTCCCCTTCCTCTTCTGCTCGTTTGCCTTGACTGCTGTCGGCAAGGCAGCGGGCGACATCGTCCAGGAGGTGCGCAGGCAGTTCAAGGAGATCCCCGGGCTCATGGAAGGCACGGCGGAACCGGACTATGAAGCATGCATCACGATCTCTACGAACGCCGCTCTCAGACAGATGGTGATCCCGGGGCTTATCGCAATCATAGCACCGGTTGCCTGCGGGCTCCTTCTCGGGACTGCTGCGCTTGCCGGGCTCCTTGTCGGTGCAATCGCAAGCGGCTTTATCGTAGCCGTCATGATGGCAAATACCGGCGGTGCATGGGACAACACGAAGAAATACATCGAACAGGGCCACCTCGGCGGAAAGGGCTCGCCTGCCCATAAGGCGGCAGTCACCGGTGATACGGTCGGCGACCCGTTCAAGGACACCGCAGGCCCGGCGCTCAACATCCTGATAAAACTGATGGCGATCGTATCGGTGGTCTTCGCGCCGCTGTTTATCTGAATAATAATTTTTTTGCGGTTCCTTTATTACAGGATTAACATCCCGGTTGCGTCCCCCTGCTTACTGCAACATTCAAGTATATCCGGGCCTCAGTACGGCAATGTATGCCCGCCGGATCTCCGGATACCACCCCCGATTCAAAGCCAAAGGACCGGTACAGCGACTTTTCCGTACATGTTCCTGAGTACTTTAACTTCGGGTACGATGTGGTCGATAATTGGGCAGAAAAAGAACCCGATAAGCCTGCCCTGCTCTGGGCCGACCAGCAGGGGCACGAAAAGAGGTATACGTTCCGGGATATGAAGATCGAATCCGACCGGGCGGCACAGGTCCTGCACACGTGCGGGATCTCGAAAGGCGACCGGGTGTTCATTATGCTGCCGAGGATCCCGGAATGGTGGATCCTTATTGTCGCCCTCATCAAACTCGGCGCGGTCTACACCCCTGCGCCCACCATGCTGACCCCGCACGACCTTATGTACCGGTTTAAAACCGGTGGATTTGCGCTGGCAATCACCGACATGGAGAATGCACGCAAAATAGAGGAGGCGCACAAAGATGGCCCTTCCGCTGAACGATGCATGCTTGTCGACGGGGAGCTGCCGGGCTGGATCAGCTATCCCCATAACCTTGCGTCCCGTACATCGCACCCGGAGGTGGCATGGGACCCCCCGGTCAGGGTGATGACGAAATCCTCAGATCCACTCGTGATCTTCTTCACCTCCGGCACTACGGGTAACCCGAAGATGGTGCTCCACGACCACAGCTACCCGCTTGGCCATATCGTTACGGCACAGCTCTGGCAGGACCTGCGGCCTTCCGATCTCCACTTCACGATCTCCGATACCGGCTGGGCAAAGAGCGCGTGGGGGAACCTGTTCGGCCAGTGGATCGCAGGGGCGGCGGTTTTTGTGTATGATATCCGGGGAAAATTCGATCCGTCGGAGATACCGCCGCTCCTTGAGAAGTACGCGGTTACGACCTTCTGCTGCCCGCCCACCATCTACCGGATGCTGATACTTCTTGACCTGTCCGGCTATGACCTCTCAAGGCTCCGCCACTGCGTGAGTGCGGGCGAGCCTTTAAACCCCGAGGTAATCCGGATCTGGAAAGAGAAGACCGGTCTTTTAATCTACGAGGGATACGGCCAGACGGAGACCGTGCTCTGCATCGGTGCATTCCCGGGCCGCGAATGCCCGCCCGGATCCATGGGAAGACCGGCCCCGGGCTGGCACATCGAGCTCCACGACAAGGATGGCAGGCATGTGGGGGTTAACCGCGAAGGAAGGATCGCGATCTCGCTTGAACGACGGCCGGTCGGTCTGTTTACCGGTTATCTCGAAAACGAACCGGCGAACAGGAAGTCCTTTGTAAATGGCTGGTACTACACGGATGACAAGGCTGCTATGGATGAGGAGGGCAATTTCTGGTTCATCGGCAGGGATGACGATGTCATCAAGGCATCGGGGTACCGCATCGGGCCGTTCGAAGTCGAGAGCGCTTTGCTGGAGCATCCGGCGGTTGCAGAGGCGGCAGTGGTGGGATCCCCGGACCCGATCCGGGGATTGATTGTAAAAGCCTTCGTTGTGCTAAAGCCCGGCTTTTTGCCATCCGGCCAGCTCGTGACCGGCCTGCAGGAGCATGTCAAGAAGGCGACCGCCCCGTACAAGTACCCGCGGGCGATAGAATTTGTCGGTTCCCTTCCCAAGACCCATTCGGGGAAGATACGGAGGAACGAGCTTCGCGAACGGGAGGCAAAAAAAGCAAAATTTTCCTGATTTTTTAGTTCTTACCGGTAATGATGCTCGAGCAGATCCCTTGAGTTTCCCCTCCTTTTGATCCCGGTGAGGGGACTGGTTATCTGCCGGTTTATTCGCACGATTTCAGGTCAACATTCATATCACAAGCAAGTCTTGTGTACCGCTTCGGGTTATCCTCGAACTGCTTCTTGCACCAGTTGCAGCAGAAATAATATTTCTGCTCCCTGTGGGTGCTGGTGAATTTCGCATCGTCTTCATCGACGATTGCCAGACAGACGGGATCGGTTGCCATTGTTGGTTACCTCAGTATCATGTACTCGGATTGTGGTTATTTACTTTCGTGGTATTGTCCTCCCACCATTGCATTTTTTGGTTATCCGATATACTGGACAGGTTCGTCCGGGTGCTCCTGTTGCGCATGCTTGGCGAGATGGGCAAAAATATCGGACCGTGTCTTGAGGAGGAGGAAGAGCACGAGGACCGGCATGGTCGCATCGATGCCGACGAACTGCAGGACCAGCACGATGATGCTGCCAAAGATGATGGTGAGGTGCATCGGAATGATCCGCTGGTACGGCCGGAAGAACTCCTCGTTGACAAAATCCACTCCCTTCGGCCCCTCATGCCGGTACTGGATGTGCGAGTAGAGGTGGTTGGCAAAGAAGAGGGCGCAGGAGAACCAGATGTTGGGGTCCGGGAAATTCACGGGGCCAAAGAGCCCGGACTCCACGATAAAGCCGTAATACCCCCAGTGGGA
>Ga0268281_1000712_pt1 | contig 23170 bp, 17 predicted proteins | sample saktaG_10_FD_190134 | JGI IMG/M metagenome (GOLD analysis project Ga0268281, IMG submission 190134) | Saline water microbial communities from Sakinaw Lake, British Columbia, Canada - sak_2011_5_24_50m | ecosystem: Environmental > Aquatic > Non-marine Saline and Alkaline > Saline ...
TGACAAATGGCTGGCTGTCTCGCTCCCGGATATAGCCACTATAGCTGCTCCATGGATATTTATGGATAATCGCTTGCTTTTCCTGGATTCCAAGGTTTGAATATTTCTTGATCCTGACAGGATTCAAATGCAGATAACGACTGAGTTCCAGAAGATAATGATCAGCTTCTATAAGAATAGCCTTGTATCGGCCTTGATAGAAATGACCGCTTCTATGATGACGGCGGTTATAATAAACTGTATAGGTGGTGTTAAAGCGTTGCATGAAGCTTTGAAGATTTGCTTCAGGGGTCATAAGAAGAAGGTGGAAATGATTATCCATCAGGACATAACCGTGAATCTCTACGTTGTAAAGCTCGGTATTGCCGGAAAGAATCTCCAGAAAAGTAACTCTGTCCTGGTCGTCGCTGAAGATGTTTTTTCTTTCATTTCCCCTGCAGGTTACATGATACCAGGCACCAGGATATTCTATACGAAGTGGCCTAACCATATATCAACAATATCAGTACTATGTGCCCTTGTCAATAGTTAAGGTCTGACCCTCATTACGCTCTGGCATTTCCGAAGGGCTTGTAGTCAGCTTCCCAGACTACCGTCTTGCTTTCATCGATGACCTTCTGCGGTGTGCCAAGATGGTCGTTTATGAAATAGTATACAGCATCGTTTCCTGTCTGTGCAATGATTGTTTGGGTAAGCAGCCCCGTTAATGATCCCAGACTTGCCACCGTGACGGGGTTCCGTTCGTGCTTCGGCGGCATTCCGTCAAATCTTTTCTGATTCGGATTGTTTGTCTGATTCAATGCAAGCTGATCCAGCGGCAGTTCCACAGACTGTTCCTCATCGGCAATCAGATTTATTACATTCGACCAGTACTGTGCCCCCTCATAGTCCACCCTGAACTTGTATGTCCCTTCAGAAAACCGGCAGGTGACGATACCAATTTTCTCTTACTCTACACGAAGAAGACTGCCTTTATTAACTACTTTTCCAACTTTTGATCATAAATCCTGTTTGCCTCTATTCGTATTTACACACAATTTATGGAACTGAACTTACTGCAATATAGAGCTTTATTGAATCCTCATATTTCTTCAACTTTTCATCAGGTTCTAATACTGTTAGTTTTACGCTAATATCTTTCACATATTTCCCTTTTAACGGCACTTTAAATTCCCCCAATGATATTTTTTTATAATGTTTCATGTCATTGTTAGCATATAATGCGTTAACAATTGAATTCAGCACACCTTGGGATATCAGATTGCCTTTCTCAAAAAAATCTACTCTTATGCTACCCTTAAACTTAAAATTAACAGGAAGATCCCCTCTTTCACTAAAAATTGATATATCATAAGAATCAAGATACTTCGGCTTTAATAAATATGTATTTGTAAACCCTTTTTCCCAAAAATGAAATTTATCAAATACTATAGGCTTATATAAATTCTTTGGAGCAACAATAAGATTAATACTATGCCGAAGCCATATTGGTATCGGAATAAACCCACTTTTTATTTTCAATAAAAAAAGGCTAATTACCGCTAATAAAATAATGATAATAGAGATCGTTCGTTTTTTTATTGTCATTTACACACCTTATTATCATTGTACCTTTCTCTTAAAATTCTATTATATTCCTTCCTCAATCTATCACACCAGTCTTGGCAGTTATTTTTTCTCCCCGGAATGTTTGAATATACGCCATCTTCTATATTGTTCAAAGCCTCCCTCATAATATTATCATCATAATGTTTAGCGTCATAACGATACCCTTCCCCATATGGATTCTCAGAAAATCGTCCTTCTGGACCAAACCCCACATTATCTCCCGAACCGTCTTCGAAAAATCCGTGCTCATGACTCAATTCTGTATTAAAATAATCGTCAAGTGGATTTTTTGATCCCCCCGGAAACCAAGGAGCCTCCCCTTTTGACAAAGGACGTTTACCAAATTTGAAGAGGCCCAACGGATCAATCCATTGCACTGGATCATTCAGACAGTAAACATAAAAGTTCACTCCCTCACCGTGTGGATCGGTCCTCATGTATCTGCCTGTTTTTGTATCATAATATCTGAAGTAATTGTAATGCAGCCCCGTTTCTTCATCATAATACTGACCCGGGAATCGGAAGTTATTATCAAGAGTGTTTATGGTAATGTTTGTTTCTCCGAAAGGCATGTAATCAGCAGCCCAGACTATTTCATTGTTTTCATCTATGATTTTTTGTGGTGTGCCAAGATGGTCGTTGATGAAGTAATATACCGTATCGCTTCCTGTCTGTGCAATGATTGTTTGTGTCAGCAGACCCGTGATGGAGCCGAGGCCTGCAACCATGATTTTCTTCGGTTCAAACTTTGGCGGTGCTCCGTCAAATCTCTTCGGATGCGGGTTGTTCGTTTGATTCAATGCAAGCTGATCCAGCGGCAGTTCCACCGTTTGTTCCTCATCGGCAATCACATTGATGACATTCGACCAGTACTGTGTCCCGTCATAGTCCACCCTGAACTTATACGACTTCACCGGAATTGTAAACAATACATTGCCGTATTGATCAGTCCTCTCGTATGTGCCAAGGTAACTTCCCATCTCGGTAAAGAGATAGACAGGGGCATCGACGACATCGGTGCCATTGTATGTGACATGAAGAGTTACCTTGCCGTGGGCAATGTCGATGTTTTTATTCTGCTGATTGAATGCCTCCGACCAGTACTGACTTCCAAGATAATCGGCCCTGACCTTGTAATCCTTTCCAGGCAGACTGAAGGTTGCCTTGCCCTGTTCATCTGTTGCCTGATATCGACTCTGGTACGAACCGGATGAGGTAAAGAGATAAACGTTGATATTTTCCAGCGGCTCGGTGTCGTACCCGTAGATCTTGTTCACCGTTATCGTAACATCCTGATGGGTTATGGTGACGACATCTGAAAGTGTCGTAGGTACCGTGGATACATTGCTCCAGAACTGATAACCGAGATAGTCCGCCCTGAACTTGTAGTCACCATCGGAAAGGTCAAAGCTAACTTTCCCCTGCTCATTTGTCTGCTGCGTCAATCCAAGATAGCTTCCCCCCGATGTAAAGACATAAACCGGTATGCCGATTATCGGAACACCGGCCTCTTTCTCCACCGTCAGTGTAAATGTGCCGCCGCCGGTGTTCAGATTGATAACGTTTACCTGATGGGCGACAACCGCCTGAGTTGCCCAGTACTGATTCCCCTGATAGTCCCCCCTGAAATTATATGTCCCTTCGGGAAGCCGGAAGGAAACCGTACCCTCATTATCGGTCGCCCCCATAATGTTCAGGTACGATCCCCCATCGGTAAAGACATAGACATTTACGTTTTCCAGAGGCGCGGCGCCCAGGGTAACGTGGACCTCGGCCATCCCCTCATTGATAGTGACGGTCTCATCCGTCCAGTTGAAGACGTTTGACCAGTACTGCCGCGACAGGTAATCAGCCCTCACTTTGTAATCTTTTTCAGGCAGATTGAAGGTTACTTGACCCTGAGCATCTGTTGTCATAGACCGGTTCAGATATGATCCGGCAGAGGTAAACAGACAGACGGTGATATTTTCCCGGGGCTGCGCATCGCCGTCATAGTCACCGTTAACAGTTATATTAACGTCCCGGTGGGCAATCGTGCGGGTGATTGAGGATGAACCGGGAACATTAAAGACCTCCGTCCAGAACTGGTAACCCAGGTAATCGATTCTGATCTTGTAGCTGCCGTCCGCAAGATTGAACCCCGCCTCGCCCTGGCCACTGGTGACAACGTGTTCGTTAAGATAGGCGCCGGACTCGCTGAAGAGGTAGCATGTCACTCCGGCCAGTGGATTATCTTCTCCCTTCAAAACCGTCAAGGTGAAACTCCCGCCGCCGGTGGATACGGTCACCGGGTTTTCCACATGTGCGATAACGGTGGATGCGCCGCTCCAGTACTGATTGCCCATATAATCGGCCCTGAAGTTATAATCGCCCGCGGGGAGTTTGAAGGATGCTCTGCCCTGATCATCAGTGACGCCGTTGATTCCCAGGTATGCGCCCGATGCGCTGAACACATAAACATCGATCCCCTCAAGGGGCAGGCCCATGCTGGTTACGGTTATATTCGCGACTCCCTCATCGATGGTGACGGTCTCATCCATCCAGTTGAAGACGTTTGACCAGTACTGCCGCGACATGTAATCAGCCCTCACCTTGTAGTCCCTTTCAGGCAGACTGAAGGTTGCCTGACCCTGATCGTCGGTCGTCTGATACCGGCTGAGGTAAGCACCAGAAGCATTGAAGAGGTAAACGTTCAGATTTTCTCTCGGCTCCACCGTGCCGTTGTAATCACCAACGACTGTGACGGTCACATCCTGATGCGGGATCGAGAGGGTATACTCCGCGTCGGAGATCACCGTAATGCTGTCACTCCAGAACTGGTGGCCTAAATAATCGGCCCTGATCCTGTAAGCGCCGGAGGGAACTTCAAAGCTTGCGTGTCCCTGGTCGTCGGTCTGATCCGACAGCCCGAGATATGTCCCCTGTTCGCTGAAGAGATAGATATTAATATTTTGAATGGGTGCCCCTTCTTCCCCGTTCACGGTAGCGGTAAGTGTGCCGCCGCCGCTTGCGATGCCATAGTCGTTCGGGCCGCCTGAAACAATCGTTACTGTCTCGGAGAAAAATTGACCACCCAGGATGTCGGCACGGAACCTGAAATCCTTTCCCACCGGCAGGGCAAAGGAGACCTGACCGTTCGCATCGGTGGTTTCGTACATACCCAGATATGACCCGGTTCCGTTGAAGAGATAAACCTTCACGCCCTCCTTCGGGCTTCCACCCTGGGTTACCAGGACGGTTGTCGTCTCTTCCTCTATCAGGATGTTCGTACTGTAAGTTTCCGGCAATGTTATAACATCAGACCAGAACTGAGAAGACAGGTAGTCCGCACGGAACTTATAGCTGCCATCTGAAAAATCGGAAAGTTCAAAACGGGCAATGCCGTTTTCATCACTGGTGGCATATTTTCCGGTATACGATCCGCTTTCGGTAAACGCATAAACACGAACGCCGGAAAGGTTACGTCCCTTGCTGGTGGTCACGGCCACGGTAATCTCCCGGGCAACCCCAGCGGCAATGGCCGCAAGTCGAATGTTGTCGATATAAAAATATTCCGCAAGAAAATCTCCGGCAGGACCGGACTCCCCGATAAGATTGCCGAAGCGGTCGTAATGGTAGATGGTGGTTGTATCACCCGCCGTTTTTTTGATTCGCTGGCCGTTGCCGTTATAGGTATAGATGCCAAGAGCGGTGCTGTTTTCGGTCACCTGTATAAGGCGATTGTTCTGGTTATAGGCGAGCAGACGGGAATTGATGGCGCCGGTGTTTCCGTTGGCGTCGTAAGTAAAGCTCTGCGGATTGGCACCGGTTATCTGATTGAGCCGGTTTGTCCCTGTTTCATATGAGTATGTATCGGTTTGACCGTTTTCCGTTCCGGTCAGGCGGTTGCCGACATTGTCATAGGTATATCCGACGGCGCCGTAAACACCCGTGGCGCCGGTAAGACGGTAAAGATTGTCATAGCTGAATGTCTGGTTTTTTGCTACATTGAGATTGTTTGTTATGGCCGTGATATTTCCTGCCGGGTCGAGGGTGTAGTCGAGGTCCTGAACGGCGCCTGTATCGAGACCAGTAATGTGGTAGAGCTGGTCATAAGTCTTCGTCATGGCTGTGCCGTTGCCGTATGCAAAGCCGTTTACCGGACCGAAAGGAAGGTAGCTTATATTTTCGGCCAGGGTATGAGTAGCGCCGTCTTTGGTAGTGGTCACCTTTGCTATCCTGCCGGTACCGTCCAGTTCATGGATTACCGTGCGGCCGTCGGGATAGGTGATGCCGGTGAGGATACCCGCGGGATCATACGAGTACTGCGTTGTATACGTCACACCGTCTATAATCTTCTCTTCCGTTATCAGGTTGCCCTTCGTATCATAGGCATAGGTGCAAGCACCGCTTGGATCTGTCATGCCGGTGAGACGGCCCTTGCCGTTTGCGCCCTGGTCGTAGGTGTATGTAATATCCTGGGTTGAATCGGGGAAATGGATGCCAGTGAGGCGATTGGCAGCATCGTAAGCATAGGCTGTCGTGATTCCCTTAGCGTCGGTCTTTGCAACGAGATTGCCTGACTTGTCGTAGGCGAAGGCAGCCGTTCCGGTATCGGGCGATATTGCAGACACGAGTCTTCCAGGATCGTCATAGATGTATGTCGTCGTGTGGTTCTCCGCATCGGTCACTGTGATGAGATTGTCGTGGCTGTTATAATCATATGATGTTGTGACGCTGCCCGGCTGTGTTACGGTGGCGAGCCGGTTGAGGATATCATGTCCGTTGAAAGTGGTCTTTCCGTTTGGGTCTCTCGTGGACTCGATGTTCCCCCCTGCATCATAGGTGTATTCCGTATATGTATCGTCAGGGTTGATAATTTTCCAGAGTTTTCCCGGTTTCGTCGGCCCCTGGTAGTCGAAGCGCTGCCGGAATCGGCGCTCGCTGGTCGAGGTGAAGCGGCTCTCTTCTGTACGGTTCCCCAGGGCATCGTAGGCGTACTGAATATAATTGCCGAGCGAATCCTCAACCCGAGACAGACGCCCGTAAGCGCTGTCGTAAGTATACTGTAAGGTCACGCCGTCGGGGGCGGTAATACTTGCCAGGTCACCGGCTGTGTTGTAAATATAGGTGGTGACGCTTCCGTCCGACTGATTGGTGATGGTCTTAATCCTGCCTTTGCCGTCATAAGTATAGATCTGAGTATTGCCGTTCGGATCCGTGACTCGCCCCACACGGCCGGCAGTGTCATGATCGGAATAAGCGGTAGTACCGATTACCGGCCTTGTGACGCTAAGGAGGTTTCCCGTGGTTGCGTCGTAGGTAAAGGTGGTCGCATCCTGAGTACCGGGCTGGGGGCCGTCGATGCTTGTAACCTGGCCTTTGCTGTTGTAAGTGTATGCTGTGATATACTCGCAGGGAACTGTGGCGCCCGATGTGTCCTTAGTAAAACCCCGCTCGATTTTTCTATAGAGTAACCGGTTGGGATTCTCGTTGGGCGTGTCGTTACCATCATTATCATAATCCCAGATAGTAACCTTATTGCCCCCGCCAAGGACACTCGCCTCGGTTTCGCTCAGTGTTGTGTCGATGTCGGGGTGGAACGTACGGGTAACAGTTTTTTCATAAGGGGTCAGCACGGCTGTTTTTACCGTTCCGGCGTTGCCTCTACCGTCAAAATTATTATACTGATTAATGAGACCGTTGGCATATTCCAGCTCAATTATCCTGGCGGCGCTGTCGTACTCCAGCCTCTTCACATCGGCACCGCAGGTGAGACAGCCCGCAGGTCCTTCGATGTCGGTGACCTTCTTGCGGCCGTCTACATCCCAGATCGTGTAGGTTCTCGTAATACCATAGGCATCGGTGACATCCACTTTATTATCGTTAACGTAATTGATGCTTGCGCCACGGCCGTCCCTTGAAATATTTTCAACGGCCCTGTCCTGATCATCATACGTCCATGAGGCGAGGAAATGACCTGCCTTGTCTTTCTTTTCCGTAACATTATGGACATCGAGGGGATCGATGTAGCTGTAATTGTACCCTGAACCGTCGGCGTAGGTAACAGAGGTGAGATTCTGGTTATCATCGTACCCAAAGCTTACCCATATGCCATCCGGCACTGCAGGAGTCACGGGGCCGGTTATATTTTCCAGCCTTTCGTTGTCATTATAATGAAAGGTAAGAATGCGGCCGCTGGCCACATCCGTAACGGTCAATAAGCGGTCATTGGCATCATAGACGAGATTCCGGCGGTTGCCGATCTCATCTTCTGTCCAGATCAACTGTCCGTTTGAATTGAAGACGAAGCGTCCGCCGTCAAGGCGATACCAGACATAGTTGCCTTCTTCCACCTCCACGGTGGTCTTTTCTTTGAAGACACCCGCAAAATGGCCGCCGCCCGCATCTTCAAAGTAGACGCCGCGTCCGGTCTCATCGACTATCTCTAAATAGATATTGCCTTCAAATTCATAGGAAGGGTTAAGGGAAACACTGTAGGAATGGGTCCAGCCATAACCAAGGGAACCCGTTTGCTCCGATTGGCTGTTATAGGAACGCTTGAAGATAAACGGCCTGCGATTGGGGGAAGTGAATCGTAAATCTTCCACTATCTCATTATTGTTGCCGTTGTAAATGGTGATCGGGTCGCTGACACGGCCCCCGTTGCATATCCGTTTATCATCTCCATAATCCTTGCCCTGATCAGATATTTTCGGTATAGAGGGCTTCGGTTCATAGCCGGGAAGCAGCGCTGCCGGGCAGCAGCCTTCTCGTATCATTCCTGGTGTCCGCTGATCAATTATTTTACTACAAAAAAGATCACAAGTTGGATGACATATTGATGGATCTGTTCCGTAATGACATATGTGTCCTAAATCTGAATCACCAGTTGTTATATTATTACATGTATATTGCTGATAACAGCAGCTCGCACAACCACCCTGAGCAGAACCACATAATGTTACTCCATCACACATGGGGTATCCCTCTGGCGTATAATGGCATTTACCTATTTTGTTGTAAGCAATCTCCCCACCAGAATAGCAATTTACCGCAATTTGCATTTTCCCATAGTTGCCACCCGAATCGGTTACCCTGATAGTCGGATTATTTTCACCATCAGGATTTGAATCAGGCGCTGTATAGGTTACCTGCTGTCCGGTAGTCGCGCTAAGACTGCCACCGCCGCTTTCAATACTCCAGGTATAAATCAGGCCGGTCTGGTAATTCATAACGGACAGTACCTGCTGACCACCGGTGCTCGCCTGTTGGCTGCCCTTTATGACCGGCGGTTCGAGAGCCGACACTATTGAAGGTTGTATAATTAAAATTAAAAGGGAAAGAAAAAATCCAAGAGCTACAGAAGAACACCGGCTGAATCCCGTCTTCATATTACCGTCTCCTTTATTACAGATTCACAGCCTGAATAAAACAGTATGTGCTCTTTTTTAAGGGTCTTCGTAGAGAGGAAGCTGCGCTATATTATTTGTACGTTGCGATAGTCATTTTGAAGGTAATTGCTGTCCAAAATAACAGGCATATTGCTCTATATGTCTGTGAAGGCATAAGTGTCTCATATGAACCATAAACCATATCCCGCTGTCAAGACAAAAACCTGTTATTTTTACATTAAAACGGTGAGTTAAGAAATTGGAACTCTAAAGTTACCTCCATCCCCCCTTTTTAAAAAGGGGAAGGACAGCCATCTTTGAAATGATGGTGCTGGATTATTAACGGAAGGAACAATTATGACTTATCGAAGATGTGACCCAATAAGATAAATAAAGATCGGGTCGCCATGGAGGGATGAGTCGGGAAAAAGAACCTCCAGGGGTTTCCAGCCTGGAAGAGGAAAATTGCATGAGGCAACACGGGTTCCCGGATTGAGCTCTTTATCGAGCTTCTCAGCCAAGCGCTCCATTACATCGGGAAAGAGATAGCAAAAAACCACATTCGCATCACCGAGATCTACTTTCCAGAAGTTTCCCCACCTAACCCGGACCCCCTCGATTCCTAAATTTCGAATTCTGGCGATGAAATAAGCCAGGATATTTATTTCAAACCCCAGGGCCGTCACACCGTAGCGCCTCCTCGCTGCCCTAAGGACCCTGCCATCCCCACAACCTATATCCACGAGAAGGTCATCGGCATTCATGGAAACAGCGTCGAGAAAAGTTTTGACCCTGATGTTCGCGGTGGGGACAAACATTGCCCCCTGTGTGATCGGATGTACCGACAGAGTAGCAAAAGCATACAGCAACTTGATGGCGAAAAGCCCGCACAACAATCCAAGTACCGCTAAAATCCATCCCACTATCGTAACCTCATTGAAAACTTTGTATAGGTATCCCAATATAAATCAACTTCCATATTCTGTCAAATCTAACACTGTGGACAGGACATTTCCATTATGATATATGCCGGATTACTTAACGCAACATGGAGGAAATCCGATGATAGACATTACCGAAATTGATTATGCACTCCTCGATCGGCATGCATTGATGGTGTACCTCTTTCATCCCCGTCCTGAATACGGCACACCCGACTCCCGAACCGTTGCTAAGGATGTCCTGATCCCCGTGGAAGAGGACGTGGTTGTGGGGGCACGGTTCCATCTTGCCGAGAAAACGAGTGCCAATATTCTATTCTTTCACGGTAATGGTGAGATTGCAGGGGATTACGATGACCTGGGAACATTATACGGGTCGGCTGGCATCAACTTCCTCCCCGTTGATTACAGGGGATACGGGCGATCCACCGGTACACCGACAATCACCGCCATGATGCGTGACTCTCATCTCGTCTTTGACTATGTATTAAAATGGCTTGGAGAAAATGGTTATACCGGCCCATTTATTGTCATGGGAAGATCGCTGGGAAGTGCATCCGCACTGGAGCTGATGGTAAACTACAAAGATAAAATAGACGGGGCTATAATTGAAAGCGGATTCGCCTATTCCCAAACCCTGCTCAACCTCCTCGGCATCAACATGAAGAATATCGGACTCAGCGAGGAAAACGGGTTTCGCAACATCGACAAAATTCGTACCTTTGACAAGCCGACCCTGATTATCCATGCAGAGAAGGACCATATCCTCCCCTTTGAAGACGGTCAGACCCTCTATAACGCCTCCCCCGCCAAGGAGAAAAATCTTCTCAAAGTTTTAGGGGCAAATCATAACGATATATTTTTACGGGGAATGGAGGGCTATATGCGGGCAATAAAAGAATTGATCACCATTATAAGCCGTTGATTTCCAGTATCATATACTATTTATCGCGTTCACTCCCAGCTCCGCTGATCAACAATTAGCTTATCTTCTTCGGACAGCGTCGCCGGTTCGACAAATTCAATCTTATCAATTTTGACGGTGCATATTTCCCTGAAGAAGGTTTCAAAACTGCTCCGTAATTCGTCCCTGTCGGCAGCGTCTTCCCCCGTTTCCAGCCTGATCGTCAAAAAATCCTTATGGAGTTCTCTGATGACGACAACCTGGAATTTTACATTATCAAATTTTTCGCTAATCTTTTTTAACTGGCTCGGGGCGATAAATAGACCCCTCACCTTTACAGCATCACCAACCCGCCCTGCAATACCGCTCAGCCGATAAGACGTCCTTCCGCAGGGACAGGGTTCATCGATAATACTTGAAAGATCGCCGGTTCCAAACCTGAAAAGGAAAAAGATTTTATTTAACCGGGTTACGACAACTTCACCGAGTTCACCAGGCCCGGCCTGTTTCCCGGTTACAGGATCGACGATTTCAACGATTACTTCCTCACAAATATGCCAGCCGTTTTTTTCACGGCACTCGTAGGCAACATCGCCTACCTCCGTGGCTCCGTACATCTGGTATGTGTCTATTCCATATTCTTTTTCAAATTTTTCCCTGAGAGATGGTGCGAGCGGCTCGGCCGCAAAGCTTGCACGCCTCAATTTGAAATCATTTTTAAAGTCATAACCCATCTCCTCGGCTTTTTTTATTATAGCCATCAGAAAACTGGGGGTACCTGTGTAGCCGGTCACACCCAGATCGCGGATCAACTGGATCTGCGCCTCGGTACCGGAAGACCCTGAAGGAACTACGGTGGCACCAACACTTCTCAGCCCACCGTGGAACGTAAGACCGGCAGCCACCATGTGGTAGGAAAATGCATTGAGAACTACGTCACCCTTTCTAAAGCCTGCAGCATGGTAAGCTCTAGCCCACAGAGGATCATCTTCGCCAAGGTGAGGTTCATAAACAGGCCCCGGTGAGGTAAAGATTCTATCAATCTCGCTATTCGCGTCACACAGGCCACCAAAGGGGGGTTCTGCAGCTTCGAGTTCAACGAGTTTTTCTCTGGAAATTACCGGCAGTTTTTCGAGATCCTTTACCGTTTTTATCTTTGACGGACTTATCCCCCGCTCATCAAGTATATCCTTGACCTTTTTCGATTTCTGATATGCGAGACCGATCATTTCAGACAATCGCCGATCATAGTAATTCTGTCTTTCAGATAAGGTCATGTTTTCCCTATCGTCAAAATAAGCTGCCATTTGTGTCTCCTTTTAAATAAGCTTTTAGCAATCAGCTATCAGCTTTGAGCTTCTTAATGAACGATGCAAGCATACGTTTTACCTCAATTACATCGTTGGCAAAGAGTTCGTAATCTGCCTTCTTTAGCAAGCCAAGATCATAAGATAGGAGAAGGTGATATTCAAGTTCGCTTGCCGAACCCATAGCAATCCGAAGGAAACGTGCAAGTTCAGCATCGCCACCTCTGCCACACCCTTCAGCAATATTGGCAGTAATGGAAGTGCTTGAGCGCCTGATTTGACTTGTAAGCCCATACAACTCATCCCTTGGGAAAGATACTGTCACCTTGTAGGCCGCAAGAGCCAAATGATGAGCCTTCTCCCATACTTTCAGTTCTCTGAAATCTTTCATTTTTAATTCTTAAGCCATCAATGAAATTGTAAAACTGATTCTTCAGTCTAATTCTTTGTCTTTGCTGAAAGCTGACGGCTAATTGCTGATTGCTTCCAGCAATTACAGCCATCTTTTACGTCTTCTGTACGACTTTACGTCCTTATACGATCTGGCTGTACCTGTCGCCCCCACCCCGAGATAAAATTCCTTTACGTCCGGATTTTCTATCAGATCACCGGCGGCACCCTCCATCACAATCTTGCCGTTTTCCATGACATATCCGTAGTGTGCAATCTGCAGGGCCATATTTGCATTCTGTTCCACCAGGACTATGGTGGTTTCCTGTTCTTCGTTTATTCTTTTAATTATCCGAAATATCTCTTTTACTACTAACGGCGCCAGACCCAGCGACGGTTCATCCAGAAGCAGAAGTTTGGGATGCGCCATCAGGGCCCGCCCCATGACGAGCATCTGCAATTCACCACCGCTGCAATACCCGGCGAGTGACTTCCGCCGTTGCAGCAATGCGGGGAAATAATTGTAGACCATCTCCAAATCTTTTTTGTACGGGCTGCCCCAGCGGGTGGCGGTACCCACTTTCAGGTTTTCTTCGATGGTAAGATATTTGAATGGCTGACGTCCCTCCAGTACCTGTATAATCCCCTGGCGAGTAATGGCTTCAGGAGATGAATTCTGGATAGACTTGCCATCATATACTATTGTTCCATCTGTCACCTCCCCGTTTTCCGGTTTGAGAAGTCCTGAGATTGCCTTTAGAGTAGTGGACTTGCCCGCACCGTTACTGCCAAGCAGGGAGATGATACGCCTCTTTTCAACGGCAAGAGAGACGCCTTTGAGCACCTGGATTACATCCGAGTAAACCACACTGATATTGTTCAATTGTAATAACATATTTAAGTGCCTAAAGTTTGAAGTGAGCTAAAGTGAACTAAAGTTAAAAAAATTTACTATATTTATTTCTTCCCAATGGATGTAAAAATAGCAAGTAATTCACTACATTCATCATATTCAGATTTCACTTTTTCCCAAGATAGCCATTTTGCTTCTACAATCACTTCCAGCCAATATTGTGTTTCGCTTGCTTCACTTTCACAAATTTTAATCTTATTTTTGAAATCCGCCCTGCTTCTGGCCCGATTAGCTTCCCTGTAATTTGCGCCAATGGAAGTTCCAGATTTTGTGATCTGATTTTTTATAACCCTACATTCAAGTGTATCGGGTAAGGCTGTCGATAAACGGATTATTTGCACACCGAACTTTCGAGTTCGCTTTTCAAGGTCTTTGGCGAATTCTTTATTATCCATAACTTTAGCTCACTTTAGGCATTTTAGGTCACTTTAGCTCACTTTTTTAATACGAAAACGGCCACAGTCTGAAGTTGGAACGGATGATCCTCCACACCTCAGCCAGTCCTTTCGGTTCAAAGAGAATAAACAGCACGATAGCCAATCCGAAGGCGAATTCACGAAGCGCAGCCACGTTAAGTCCGATACCCGCCGATATCCCGAGATTCATAAAAATATCCGTTGCCCCGCGCAAAACCTCATTTAAACCGGTAATAAAGATTGCCCCATAGATAGCGCCTGCAACACTCCCCATCCCGCCTATAATAACCATGGCGATATATTCAACGGAGAGTCCAAGTGTAAATGGCTCGGCCGTAATGCTGATCATATAAAATGCCCAGATAGCTCCGGCGATTCCGGCATAAAAAGAACTGATGCCGAAGGAGAGGAGCTTGTATCGAAATATCGGAATCCCCATCCCCTCAGCGGCACGGTCATTGTCACGAATAGCGATAAATGCCCTCCCGTATTTGGTTCGTATTAAATTGACTGCCATAAGTGTCATGAAGACGAGACAGATGTAAATCACATAAAAGAAGCTTCTATCATCAACTATCTCCAACCCAAATATGGTGGCCGTGGGAAGTGTAATCCCCATCGTGCCCCTCGTTAGACTTTCCCAGTGGACAAGGACATATTCAATAATGAACTGTCCGGCAAGAGTGGCAATGGTCAGATACAGTCCTTTGAGGCGACCTGACGGTATTCCGAAAATCATACCCACCATTGCCGTAATAAACCCGGCGGCAGGCACCGCCAGCCAGAATGGAAAGCCGAGAGAAGTGGCCAGAATTGCGCCGGCATATGCCCCCACTCCAAAGAAAGCACCATGACCGAGAGATATCTGGCCGGTAAATCCGATCAGTATGTTGAGGCCTATTGCAGCTATAGCCGCAATGCCGATCATATTGAATATATAAAGAGCATATGGTCCACTTATGAAAGGAAACACAGTAAAGAGCAGAAGAAGGCCGATACATAACCACAGCCGGCCAAAATCCGTCTCAAAGATAGCAAGTTCTTGTTCGTATCGTTCTTTAAAATTCCCACATGGGTGAAATTGAAATCTTCGCATTTTTACACACGCTCTATTTCTACCAGACCAAAAAGTCCATACGGCTTTACCAGTAAGATGAAGACGAGAACACCATAAGGAACGACATCGCGCAGTGACGTTGAAATATATCCACCGGTAAAGGTTTCCAGGAGTCCTATGATAAGGCCACCTATGATTGCTCCGCCGATACTGTCGAGCCCACCCAGAATGACTACGGGAAAGACCTTCAGCCCTATGGCACTAATCTCATGGACGTTAATCCCGTTGATAATTCCGAGAACTATACCGCTCATTGCAGCTACCAATGCGGCGATTGCCCATGAAAGGGCAAAGACCCTCCTCACATGAACCCCCAGGGAAAGGGAAGCTGTCTGGTTATCGGCAACCGACCTCATGTAAATCCCCTGTGAAGAATATTTAAAGAAAAGACCGAAAAGCAGAAGAAAAATCATGCCTGTTATAAAAGAGGCAACATACACCGGCGGAACAGAAATTAACCCTGCATGTATACCAAGACCACTCGGGAGAAAATCCGGATAGGTATGTAGATTCCCCCCAAAAACGAGTAAAAGAAACCCCTTGAACATGGCGGCAAGTCCAACGGTCAACATGATCACATAGATAAGATGTTCACCAATCAGGGGTCGCAGAAAGAGTCGTTCAATAACAAACCCCAGTATAAAGCTGCCTGCAAGCGTCAGTAAAAAAGCAACGGCAATCGGCAGCTTTGCCCACGTAACCAGAGCAAGGAACAAGAAGGCACCTGCGGCCATGAGTTCGCCATGAGCAAAGTTTAGAACACTCGATGATTTAAAAATCATGACAAATCCCATTGCGGACAGGCCATAAAGAAACCCGATGCTGATGCCATTTACCAAGAGTTGAAGAAAAAAATCCATGTCTCCTCCTGCTTAAGTGCCTAAAGTTTGAAGTGAGCTAAAGTGAACTAAAGTTGAAAAAATTTACTATATTTATTTTTTCCCAATGGATGTAAAAATAGCGAGTAATTCACTACATTCATCATATTCAGATTTCACTTTTTCCCAGGATAGCCATTTTGCTTCTACAATCACTTCCAGCCAATATTGCGTTTCGCTCGCTTCACTTTCGCAAATTTTAATCTTATTTTTGAAATCAGCCTTACTTCTGGCCCGATTGGCTTCCCTGTAATTTGCGCCAATGGAAGTTCCAGATTTTGTGATCTGATTCTTTATAACTCTACATTCAGGTGTATCGGGTAAAATTGTCGATAAACGGATTATTTGCACACCGAACTTTCGAGTTCGCTTTTCAAGGCCTTTGGCGAATTCTTTATTATCCACAACTTTAGCTCACTTTAGGCATTTTAGTCACTTTAGGCACTCTTTTTATACTTGCTAAACCGTAATTATGTTAACTTTAGTCTCAATCATACCAACCTGCCCATCCCGATAGCGTACCTTGCCTTTGACCTCCAGTTCACTCTCTTTGCCGTACATCGCCTCAATAAGCTTGATATACAGCCCGTAAACGAACCTCCTGCGAACTTTCCCCGTCCTCGTCAGCTCTTCATCGTCCGCATCAAGGAGTTTGTACAAAAGAATAAACTTATTAATCTTCATCGGATCCGGCAATTGAGTATTAACCTCTCTTACCTCGCCAAGAATAAGTTTCTCAACCGCAGATTGCTGGGAAAGGTCTGTATAGGTTGTATATGGAATCATCCGTTCCTCAGCCCAGTTACCAACGTTTCCCATATCGATGTTTACAAAGGCCGATATGAAAGGACGTCCCTCACCAAAGATTACCGCTTCCTGAATATAGGGACTGAATTTCAGGCGTGTTTCAACGAAATCAGGAGAAAATGCCCTGCCCTCCTTGTCACGTATTATCTCCTCTTTTCGTCCGATAATAATAAGATGTCCGTCTTCGTCAATATAGCCGGCATCACCGGTACAAAGCCAGCCATCATTAAAGGCCGCTTCAGTAGCATCAAAATCATTGTAATACCCCTCAAAGACTGATTCACTCGACACAAGGACTTCCTGATCTTCCGAAATTTTCACCTTTGTCCGAGGCAGGGGTTTGCCTACGGTCTCCGGCTTCACTTCATCATCGGGCTGAACCTGAAATATCCCGCCAGATTCAGTGAGTCCGTAACACTGTTTCAGGTTCAATCCGACAGCCCTAAAAAACCGTATTACATCAGGGCTTATGGGATGTCCTCCAGTATAGGCGCTTAAAAACTGTGAACAGCCGACCCGATCCAGAAGGGGCCGGAAAACGATTACGGATGCCAGCCACTTGAGACATCGCAAATAGAGAGGTATTGGCAGTTTTTGAGATTCACGGTCAACCACCATTCTCCCGATCTTTTCCGAAAGGGCAAAAAAATTGCGATTGATCAACCCTGAATCGCCGATCTTAACTCTGATCTTTGAAGCCAGATCCTCCCAGAACCGTGAAGAGGTAATAATCACGCTTGGCCCTATTTCTCGAAAGTCATCAACAATTGTTTCCTGAGTTTCCGAAAAGTTCATGACCATTCCCCCCACCAATGTAACGCCAACCCCCCACATCTGGTCAACGACCCACGCCGGCGGACTGACCGACATCCAGTTCGCGCCAACACCGATCGGTGCGGTTTCAAGCCATTCCCTTGCCATTTCGGCAAAATTCCTATGACTCAACATGGCCAGTTTTGATATGCCCGTTGTACCGGAAGTCATAATCATCAATGCAATATCATCCGCCCTTCCCTTCCACAGCTCCTGTTCAAAAAGCTCAGGCTGTTCATTGTCAATTTCTCTGCCGAGCTCCAACAAATCTCGAAAACTGATCAGCCAGGGATTATTGCTGTAGTTTCTCATTCCCGTCGGGTCTATGTAGACAACTTTGCGGACATGTGTAAGTTTATCACGTGCATCAAGCAGTTTGTCCACCTGCTCCTGGTCCTGGGCAACAACATAAACCGCCTGAATCCGGTTCAGTGCGGAACTCAACTCATTTGTTACCGCTGAAGTAAACAGATTGAGAGTTATGGCGCCAACTGCCTGTCCGCCAATCTCACTGAACAGCCATTCGGGGTGATTATCCGTTATAATTGCGATATTCCCACCCCTCTTGAAACCGAGGGCTAAAAAACCGAGGGCGGTATGTTTAACATACCGGAAATAATCTTCCCAGCTATATGTCTGCCATATACCATACGCCTTCTCGCGAATGGCAACCCTCTTCTGCCCGAAACGCTCCGCCTGTTTGAAGAGTATCTGGGGCAGTGTATGCTGGGCATGGGACGCGAGAGTCTCCTCGTCTAATTGCTCTATTTTAGTATGTCTTCCCATTCAACTAAATCCATATGATAGTACGCAGTAAGGAGTAGGCAGTAAGCAGCAAACTGTTAACAAAACTTGTCTGCCTTATTGATCATTCCATAAAGCATCTTATTTACTTCATCATATCTGTTCACAAATTCCCGATAGCCTCTATATCCGGTTACACGACTCTGCACTCTGCTTACTCCCTACTCCCTACTCCCTACTCCCTACTCCCTACTCCCTACTAATACTCCTGTATCACCAAGATATGCCTTGATAACTTCAGGATGATCCTGGACAGCCTCAGGGGAACCCTCTGTCAGTTTTTCTCCAAAATTCAATACTACAACACGTTTAGAAATGCTCATCACTATGGACATATCATGCTCTACCAGAATCATAGTCTGTCCCCATGCTTCATTCAACTCAAGAAGAAATCTGACCATGTCCTCCTTTTCTTCAAGATTCATCCCGGCAAACGGCTCATCAAGCACCAGGAGTTTTGGTTCCAGTGCCAGTGCGCGGCCAAGTTCAACCCTCTTACGTAATCCATAAGGTAGTGACCCTACCAGTTCTTTACGTATGGCCTGTATCTCCAGAAAATCTATAAGTTCTTCCAAAATCCGGTGGTGATGGACCTCTTCCCTGCGAACCGACGGTGAAAAGACGCCTGCGAGGCCAAGGCTGTAGTTACAGTGAATATGACGAGCCAGAAGCATATTGGACAGAACAGTCATTCCAGGGAAAAGCTCAATATTCTGAAATGTCCTGCCAATCCCAATCCCCGTCAGCTGATGTGTTGACAGATTGGTAATATCTCTCCCGTTAAACAGAATCCGGCCTTTCTGAGCCCTGTAAAACCCGGTAATACAGTTTAGCAGGCTGGTTTTGCCGGCACCATTCGGCCCAATAATCGCTACCAGCTCTCCCGTATGCACAGAAAGATCAATCTCACTGAGAGCCTTGAGACCGCCAAAGTTCAGGGAAAGATTCTCTACTTCCAGCTCAGCCTGCACTTTGCCCGTCTTTTCCGGACTGAATATACTCGGCTGACCACGCAACGCCCTCATAGTATTGAACCCCTTGTTGTCCCAATTATAAAGCAAAAACCTTGTGTCTTCAGAAGCACAAGGCTTTACCCTTGCCAGCTTTGAATAACTATCATTGTCTGTCATTCCGACTCCTTCGCTTCTGTCATTCCGAGCGAAGCGAGGAATCTTATTCTTACTCTCAGGGCAGGCTCCGGGAGAAATCTTAACAGACGTGAATCATTAAGATTTCTCGTCGTTAACACTCCTCGAAATGACAAAATTCGAAGGTCTGACAGTGCCAGCGCAGGGCTAAAGCCCGAGTTACAGTTTAATTTTTGTATATATTACAGCAACACAAAGTGATAAAACACAGAGGCACAAAGAAAGAAATTTTACTTTGTGCCTTTGCGATTATATGTCTTTGTACCTAAAGCTATCAGCTTCAGCCGATAGCAGTTTCACTTTAAAAGTTTAATCTTTTCCTTTCCAGGAGTATAAAAATTCGTCAGCGGCGTGAATGTGCCATCCTCATGAACCTCCACTATCCTCGCCTTGAATGAAGCTCCATGATCGGTCTTTGTATAGGTAATATCAGGCACAAGCCCTCCAAAATCCTCATCACTAAACGACTCCAGCGCTTTGTTAATCGTTTCACTGTTGATCTTCCCGTATTTTGCATTTGCACGCTCAAATGCCCTCTCCATAATCATGCCAACGACAACCCCTTCCCAGTAAGAGGCGTCAAATTTTTCTACTGTTTTATATCTCTTCCACAGCTCTTCCATTAATTTGATTCCGGGTGTTTTATCAACGGGAAGTCCCCCTGGGAATTGTATTCTCAGTCGATCACGTATCAGGTCCTTGCCCAGTTTGAAGAAATCAGGATCGGTAGACGTCCATGTCCCCAGAAATGCCGGATTATACCCTATGCGATCTGCACACTTGAAAGTGGTAATAATGGCGGCGGGAAGCATCTGCATAAAAACGTATTCCGCCCCATTTTTTTTCAAACGCAACAGTTCGGTGGTAAGATCTACTGTCCTTGCCGGAAATTCCTCAATAGCTACAATATTTATGTTCCGCTTCTTCGCATATTCAACACTCGGCTTATGAATAGACCGGCCGTATGCATTATTATATGTCAACAGGCCGACCTTGGGAGCTTCCTTTCCCTTATGTATCGTTCGTATATACTCCATTACCGCATAACAATCCAGCTTATAACTGCCAAAAGGCAGATACATGTAAGCCACGGGCTCTTGGAGAATCTCCCAGCTCGTCGAATAATTAATTGTCGGTATTTTGTACTTCTGTATAATCGGCTTTGCTGCTATCCCGGACCCGGCACTCCAGGTAGCAATCATATCTACCTTGTCCCGGACTGCAAATTTCCTGACAGCCGCAACGGCCTCGGGAACCTTGTAAGCCGTATCAACAAGAAGCATCTCAATTTTATTCCCCGCGACACCACCTTTTACCTCATTAACATATTTAAAATAATCCTGCTGGCCTTTAGCGTGAAATTGCCCCCAGGTGGAAGCCGGACCGGTCAGATTGATTGCCGCTCCCACTTTTACCGTTTTTGCCTGCACCCCGGTCACCGAACCGAGACAGACCATACCACAGGCAACTATCAAAATAACTACAAAATTTAACAATCTACGCATACCCTTTCCTCCTTTTAATCTTATTGATGAAAAAAAAGGCCGTGGAAAATTCTTCCACGGCCTTTAAATATATAAAAAGCCGTGGGCAGTTTAGCTGGCCTGCCCACGACTCAGTATACCAATTCAGGTCAAGAGCGCAGTAGGCAGACCTTACCAAAAAAGCTAAAGAAGCTAAAAAACCTGCCCACTATGTTATGACTGACGTCTGCCATCTATGATCACCTGTCTGTAATTGCTTTAATTTCTAAACGAACCATTTATAAAAGTCAAGTAAAAAAATAGAATAAGATTTAACCTTCTAAGCTAACTTCAATACCTTGTCTACCAGTTTTTCGATACCTAAAGCAACCTTGAAAATAGTAGGTCCTAACATATATGCAGGGGTTGAAACTATTTTATTCTTTTCATCAACGGCAATCTCATCAACCCGACATACAACATGCTTTCCACCCATCGTTTCAATAGCATCCGCCACACCTTTATCATCACCGATCGTCAACTGAGGGCCGGCCGTTCCCAACACTTTAGCGGCAAGAACCGGAGCAATGCAGATAAAACCTGTCGGTTTTCCGGCTTTGTGCATTTCCTTTATCAATCTCTCTACCTCAGGATTTACCGTACAATCTACTCCCTTAAAAGCGAAATCGCACAAAACTTTTGCTGCTCCAAACCCGCCGGGGAAGATCAGGGCATCGAGGTCATCGGCTTTAACCTCTCCCATTTTTCTGATTTCCCCCCTGGATATTCTGGCAGATTCAGTTAAAACCTTCCTTGTCTCACCCGCTACCGGCTCACTTAACAGGTGATTAACCACATCACTCTGGTCGATATCCGGGGCCATCTGAATTATTTCGGCGCCGGCCCTATCCAGGTAAAATAAGGTAAGGGTAGCTTCGTGAATTTCACTCCCGTCTAAAAACCCACAACCAGATAAAACAACACCTACTTTTGCCATTTTCGCCTCCTTAAAACTTGATACTTCCTCAATACCACAAAATACCTTTTGAGTTAATAAAAAAGTGCCGCAATCCCTTCGTATCTCAGGTCAATTCTCATTCTTTAATCTTAATTAACTGGTTAGTGCCACGAGGTACAGACATAGAGCGTTTCAATCCACGCCCCCGCGCGGGGAGCGACTAAAATGTTGTTAGGCACCGCGATAACCATTGCGTTTCAATCCACGCCCCCGTGCGGGGAGCGACGAGGGCTCGTGTGAGATAGACACCGCTCCCCTGGGTTTCAATCCACGCCCCCGTGCGGGGAGCGACGGGATCGTGTACCCGGAATAAGAAGAGCTATTATGTTTCAATCCACGCCCCCGCGCGGGGAGCGACCCGCGAACCAGTCCTCGTAGCTCTGGTAGTCAGAGTTTCAATCCACGCCCCCGTGCGGGGAGCGACGTTTTTTGCAGTTACTCAGGGGTGAAAAGTAAGTGTTTCAATCCACGCCCCCGCGCGGGGAGCGACTCCCCGCCTCTACCAGCGAACGCTTCACAGCCTGTTTCAATCCACGCCCCCGCGCGGGGAGCGACGCCGGATAGTTGCTTTTCTGAGCGCGGTCGTGATGTTTCAATCCACGCCCCCGCGCGGGGAGCGACGTTGGCATGCCGAATTTCTCCAGGAATATGAGCCAGTTTCAATCCACGCCCCCGCGCGGGGAGCGACAAAATAGTTTTTCCAGAGGATTGGAAAGATGGTGTTTCAATCCACGCCCCCGCGCGGGGAGCGACGTAAACGGTAGAGATAACGCTATTGAGTTTATTAGTTTCAATCCACGCCCCCGCGCGGGGAGCGACAAAATCGGCAAGGGCACAGCCTTAGCTTTATGGAGTTTCAATCCACGCCCCCGCGCGGGGAGCGACTTTAGCCGCACTGTAATAACGACCATGAAGTAATGTTTCAATCCACGCCCCCGCGCGGGGAGCGACATTTGGTGGGGAAAATCAAGTCCACAGTAACAGGTTTCAATCCACGCCCCCGCGCGGGGAGCGACGTACCAAGTGTTATAAATGTATCGCACGCGGAAGTTTCAATCCACGCCCCCGCGCGGGGAGCGACTCTGCTAACGCTTGAGTCATAGCGTAAATTATTGTTTCAATCCACGCCCCCGCGCGGGGAGCGACTATAACTCTACAACTAATTAATTTTAAAAGGGCTATTTCCCATTTTCTGCGAACCGTCTTCTTTCAGCGCATACTATGTTCGATTGTCAAAGAACGCTTCCCGCAATCTCTTTATTTTCAATAC
>Ga0268281_1000714_pt1 | contig 23111 bp, 19 predicted proteins | sample saktaG_10_FD_190134 | JGI IMG/M metagenome (GOLD analysis project Ga0268281, IMG submission 190134) | Saline water microbial communities from Sakinaw Lake, British Columbia, Canada - sak_2011_5_24_50m | ecosystem: Environmental > Aquatic > Non-marine Saline and Alkaline > Saline ...
TTAAATAAGGGGACCAGAGTTCTGGCCCCCTCGCATTGCACGGCCCTAACGGACGTGTTTTCTGGTCAACCGGAGGCCGATGTAAAGGCCCACGATTAGACCAGCTACTGCCAGCACATACCCCCACGCGGTGATCGCGTGGAAATATGGCATAGGGTTCGCGTCCCGTAGGACGCGCAGGTTGTTGTTGATGACTGCCGGGCCGACCAGGAAGTCGCCCAGCACTAGTCCTGCGACCCAGCATCCACTGGGCCAGGTCCACAGCGAGTCAACTTGTCTGGCCCAGAATATCCAGGCCAGCAGGGCGAGTAGCGGTAGGACCACCACCACCAGCCCTAACGTGACCCACAGTTGGTCTCTTTGTAGAATGATGAAATTGAAGACGCCTTGCATTTCAGCTCCTTCCAAGTTTATTACCTTTTCTTATTAATATTATAGCACATTTTGAGAAAAATGTCAACCCCTCACCTTGAATTTTTAATTCTTAGTTGACCCCGCCTTAGGCGGGGTCAAAAATTCAAGGTGAGGGGGTCAAGCCCGCCCTTGTTTTTTTTAGCTTTTCTGATAGAATGAAAATACTTAATATTAATTATTACGATTTATGACCATTCAACAAATTTATCAATTAGCCATAAAAATGGGCAGCGAAGCTGATTTGCGCGGTAAAATTGTGGTTAACAAGCTCTTGGCTCGTTTGAAAAGTAAATATAGCGAATTATCTAAAGAGCAAAAAGAAGAATTTGACCAAGAGAGGTTAACCAACCCCTTTTCTGATACACGAATTCTGGTTGATACCAAAAAGCCCATTAAAAGAATATTGACTGGCATTGACATGGAGGCGGGCGAGATGTTGTTGGCTGACAAATTGGGAGACATTGATTTAGTCTTGTCCCATCATCCGTCAGGGGTTGGCCTGGCTGGCCTGGACGACGTGATGCATCTGCAGATTGATTTATTAAATGTTTATGGCGTGCCGATTAATATTGCCGAGAGCTTGATTAAGCTGCGCATGGAAGAAGTGAGCCGACGAATCGCTCCGGCTAATCATAATCAAGCCGTGGACGTTGCGCGCTTATTAAAATTAAGTTTTATGTGCGTGCATACGCCAGCCGATAATTTAGTAGCTGCCCTTTTAGACAAATTGATTAAAAAAGAAAAACCGGAGTATGTAGAAGACCTGCTTAAGTTATTAAAAAATATCCCCGAATATAAGCAGGCGATGAAAATGGGCGCTGGGCCGCGGTTATTTTCCGGCCGACCAGAGAATCATTGCGGTAAAATCGCTTTGACCGAAATTACCGGCGGCACCGAAGGTTCACCGCAAATTTTTGAAAGATTGGCCCAGGCTGGCATTGGCACGGTCGTGGCCATGCATATGAGCGAAGAACATCGCAAAGAAGCGGAAAAGGCGCACCTGAACGTTGCAGTAGCCGGGCACATTGCCTCAGATTCCATTGGTATGAATTTATTTTTAGACGAACTGGCCAAACAAGGGATTGAAATTATTCCTTGCTCGGGTCTAATCCGGGTGGAAAGATTTAAAAAGGCGAAGAAGAATTAAGCGAGTTATAATAATCGCTAATCATACTAAATTCTATCACCAATGACTCTAATTATTACGAATTCTTATTTGTATAATTAGGGTATTATTCGTATGATTAGAGATGGATATTATTTGTATGATTAGTGAGCGAGAGAGTCCGCGAACGAGCTAAATTAGTAATATAAGTATATGTATGAAGCTTGCCATTCAAAACTTAACTCAAGCCGAGGCCATGACAAAAGTTAAACGTTGCGGCTATGCGGAAATAAAAGATTCTAGAACCGGACAAAATAGCTTTGTGCGACGTTTGGGCGGATATTTTTATCCGCGCTTTCATGTTTATATTGAGGCGGATAAATCCGGTCAGTTATTTTATAATTTACATCTTGATCAAAAGAAGCCGTCTTATCAGGGCGCGCGCGCTCATAACGGCGAATATGATGGCGCGGTAGTAGAGCAGGAAGCAGAAAGGATTAAGAGTTTATTGGGTTAATTATGAATTATCGCTTATTTTAATAAAAAATCCGCGAGATTAGTTGTCCGCGGATTTTTATTTTGTCGAGCGAGGAGTGAAGTGGAAAAACTTGTTTTTACACTTCCTCGGAGCGAAGACGAAACACAGGGCTTAAAGCCCTTTATTTTATATTTTTTTAATGACTTTATCGCGCCAATTCCTTTAGTAATTTACTGACATAATTCAGGGAAGAGTCGTTTAAAATTAATATGTCAAATTTGGCTTTATAATGAGATAGGTTTTCTTTAACATCTTCATTCAAAAATCCGACGGTGATTACATTGTTATAATTAAAGCCCCTAAGCATGCCCAGGTCTTCAGGATTATCGCCCAACAACAAAATATTTTTTCTGTTTTTAATGGCCTTGGCGATCGAGAAATTTTTAATGACCGCCTCGTTTTTATTTAAAGCATGGATGATGGGCGGTTTGACGCTAATGGCAAAGCCATTTTTATCCCATTTCCAAACATTAGAAACAATATGGACATTGTCGTAGAAGAGTTTTTCTGCTTTTAATCTCATTTTAATGACATCTCCACCTAAGCCGCTGGAAGACAAAATAATCATGGGGATATGGCGATGTTTCAAAAAATTAACGAACGCGCTAAATCCCGTTCTGAATTTGGTCCCTCCCGATTGAGCAATTTTTTGTAAATCAATTTTATTTAATTCAGATTTTATCAGTAGATTAAGGTGCGCCCTCCACCATTGAGCCATGGCCAGTTTTCTTTTGGCGCGAGGAGCTTCGTGGTTAACTTCAATCGGATGATATTTGTTATAAAGTTCGTGGGCCTTTATTGCATAGTCGGGTGTTAGATAATTGCCATTTCGCAAAATTGAAACAACGGAAGGGGTGTTTTTACCATTAATAAACGCCTTGGTCAGCGTACGATCGAAATCGCTTAAAACATGAAGACCCCCTGAGCCAGCCTGAGAGATCTTTTTTATTTTTTCTGCTAATTTTTTGGGGTTTGATATTAGAACATTTTTCATTGCGCTTTGTTTTGGTTATTAAATAATTTATCTAAATCATCCAGGATTTGGTCGACATATTCATTTTTGACAAATTGTTTTTTACGCAAGTACATCCAGATGGTGTCAGCGGGGTATCTTTTTTCAAACTGCTCCACGATAATAAAATTTTTATAAGTAGAGCTAATGGCCAAATAGGCAAAAGCCAAGAGTGCCAATCCGCCGAAGCAATCAAGAAAACTCAGTTCTAAATTAAAAAAATTGTGAATTACGATATTCGGATAAGGCAGAATAAAACTAATAATTGAGAAAATCACCAGAGTTAGAATAGCTTCGGCCGGGCTAAAACGAAAAAAGGTAACGACGAATTTGCCGCGCACATAGGTCATTAAAAAAGTGTTAATGGCGAGAATATAATAGAAAACAACAATCCCCAGGGCAATGTTCATTTTTATCGCCGGTGACAGCCCGAGTCCTAAAAATATGGCCAACATTGATAGGCTGTCAAACATATGGTCGGCGAAATAGCCGCGCTTACTGATAACGCCTTTGGCGCGAGCCACGCGGCCATCATAACGGTCACAGAATAAAAATACCAATAACAAAAAGGCTGCCATCATAAACCAAGCCTTATTGAATGTAGTTAAAAAGAAGGACAGGCCGGATAAAAGGGCGGCAATAAATCCGGCGTGCATTAGGGTGCGGTTGGTGATAAAAGAGGGGATGCGTTTGACAATTTTGTCAGGAATGTTGAGTTTTTGTTCTAAGACAAACAAAAAACTATTATCGGGCCTTTCTTCTTCGCGATATTCCTCTGGCGCAGTCGGTGGCCGGATAGGTTGATTTGTTGATGTGGTGTCTTCCATAGATTAATTTTTGTTAACTAAGTTTTTTAATAAGAGGGCGACGGTTAACGGTCCAATGCCGCCGGGTACCGGCGATAAATAAGCGGCCTTAGCGCGGCAGGACGAATCAACGTCGCCATATAATTTATTTTTTAAACGCGAGAAACCGACATCAATAATAGCGCTATGATTTTTTATCATGGCCGGCCTAAGCAGGCAGGGTCGACCAAGGGCGGTAATAATAATATTTGCTTTTTTAATTTTACTTTTTGTCATAGGAGGGGGGCGGTGCGATTTTATTATGAGCGTCTCGGGCTTGGCTCCCTTTTGGCGCAATAATTTTTCTAAGGGCTGACCGAATGATAGGCTATTGGCCAAAATTATCACATTTTTATTTTTTAAAGTAATTTTATATTTTTTAAGCAAGGAAAATATGCCTTGATAAACCGGCGAGATAAATGGCGAGCCGGGAGTGAAGCCGTCAATGTCTTTATCGCGAGCGATGAGCGGCATGATTTCGGCGGTATTAATTTTTTTGGGCAAGGGCAATTGGACTATCAGGCCATCAATGTCTTTATCGCGATTAATGGACTTAATTAGGGCGATGAGTTTTTTGGCGGAGACTGTGGTCGGCAAGAGATATTTTTTAAACCCTATTCCCAGCCGCCCACAGGCTCGTTCTTTAATTCGTACATATACCATAGAGGAGGGATTTTTTCCGACCAAAATAACCGCCAGACAAGGCTTTCGCCGTGATTTGGCGAGACGGCCTTTTAGTTGACAAAGGATGTCGTTAGCTAGGGTTTTCCCCAATAATAGTTTGGCTGGCATATTTGACTTTTTTGTTTAAGAGAGTAAGGTGGAGACACCTTACAAGTAAGCGATTTTTTATGAAAATTATTAAACCAAGTTTTGTCATAGAGGATGAAATTGATGGCAAGAAGATTCTGAAGAATCTAGAGCGCTATGCGCGAACTTGCTATAAGAGCGAAGATAAGATTTGTGATGGCTCGGCCGAAAAACTAATTGCTAATGTTATTAAGCGCGGACACGAGAGCGTTATTGAACACGAGAAGGTAACCGTGCGATTGATTTGCGACCGTGGCGTGACTCATGAAATTGTCCGTCATCGCATTGCTTCTTATTCGCAGGAGTCAACCCGATATTGCGATTATCACAAGAAGGGAGAGATTCAAATTATTGAGCCGTTATTTTTTGTCAATCAGCCGGAGAAATATGGGGCTTGGGAAAAGGCTATGGAGGAAACAGAAAAAGCTTATAATAAATTAATTGAGCTGGGGGCAACTCCGCAGGAGGCGAGAAGCGTTTTGCCGAATTCCCTGAAGACAGAAATCGTGGTGACTTTTAATTTGCGTGAGTGGCGGCACTTCTTCAAATTAAGATGTTCGCCGGCTGCCCATCCGCAAATGCGCGAAATTATTATTCCACTTTTTCAAGAATTTAAAAAAAGAATTCCGGTTATTTTTGATGATATCGAGGTCGGCTAAAGATTCTTATATAAAGGAAACCTTTTGGTCAGTTTTTTAACGGTTTGGCGCACCGTTTTTTTTATTTTTTGGTCCTGCGGATTTTTGATAATCTGAGCCATCATTTGACCGATCAGAATCATTTCTTTGGCCTTCATGCCGCGGCTAGTTAAGGCCGGAGTGCCTAGACGCAGGCCCGATGGTCGAAATGGCGGATTGGGATCATAGGGAATGGTATTGCGATTGACGTAAATACCCGCGACTTCTAATAATTTTTCCGCTTCTTTGCCACCCAGATTAAAATTACGCAAGTCAATTAAAATCAAGTGATTATCAGTGCCGCCAGTGATTAAATTAAAACCATTGGTCTTTAGGGTTTTGGCCAGAGTTTTGGCGTTAAGAATAACTTGGCGGGCGTATTTGGTGAACGACGGTCGCAGCGCTTCTTCTAAGGCTACGGCCATGGCCGCGATATTGTTATCGTGCGGTCCGCCCTGCATGCCAGGGAAAACCATTTTATTAATTTTTTCCGCTAAATCATTTTTGGCGAAAATAATGGCGCCGCGCGGACCACGCAAAGTTTTATGAGTAGTGGTAGTGACCACATCGCAGCTGGCAAAAGGACTTGGGTGCGCTTTAGCGGCGATGAGGCCGGCAATGTGGGAGATATCAGCCATTAAGATGGCGCTGACGCTTTTGGCAATCCGGCCAAAAGCATTGAAATCAATTTGGCGCGCATAAGCCGTGGCGCCGCAAACAATTAATTTTGGTTTATGTTTTTTAGCCAATTGAGCAATTTTTTTATAATCCAGTAAACGGGTTTTGGGATCAACGCCATAAGAAATTACCTTAAACATTTTTCCTGATAGATTAACCGGATGGCCGTGAGTAAGGTGTCCGCCTTGAGTTAGGGCCATGCCCATGATATCCGCGGATTCACGCGGATTGCCACGCTGATTTACGCTGATATTTAATCCGCGTTGATCTGCGTTCCCGTCCGCGTTGATCTGCGGTAGGAGTAGGGCAAAATAAACCTCCATATTGGCCGGCGAGCCAGAGTAGGGCTGAACATTAACTTGCCACTCATTCCATTTTGAGCGAGGGAGAAATAATTGTTTAGCGCGAGTTATGGCTAAATTTTCCGCTTGGTCAATAAATTTATTGCCGCCATAGTAGCGCCGGCCCGGATAACCCTCGCTGTATTTATTAGTTAAAGGTGAACCAAGCGCTTCTAAAACAGCCGACGAAGCGAAATTTTCCGAAGCAATCAAAACTAGGCCGTCTTGCTGGCGGTGAATTTCATTTTTAATAATCTGGTTGATTTCCGGGTCAGATTTTTTGAGATAGGCAGACATAGATGATATTATAATCTTTTTGGAAAATAAGTACACCCCCACACCAAAAAGTTTGGCGTGGGGGTAAAGTTGTTGTAACCCGCCTTTGCCGCCCGCCTGCCCTGCCTATCGGCAGGCAGGCTGGGGATAAGATATTTACTTTTTGTCCAGATGAATTATAATAAACACAAAAGAGGTGTTTTTATGTCTATTGAAGTTAAAAGAAAAAATGGCGAGTCGGCGGAAACAATGATTCGGCGATTTAATCAAAATGTGGTTAGGAGCGGCCTGGTTAAAGAAGTTAAGGGCCGTCGTTTTCGCAGTCGCACCCCCAGCGTTTTAGCCAAAAAAGTCAGCGCCTTGCGTCGTCACAAAGATCAAGCCAAGCGCGAATTTTTGATTAAAACCGGCGCCTTAAAACCAGTAACTAGAAAATAGAATCTTTCCTACCAATTATGCCGACCTCTGTCGAGCATCCGCGACTGCGGTCGGGACAAGTCTTTTATTTACCCCGTTAGATAATTTAAAATTACTAGCGAGGATACTATTACTTGAATGTCTGTATTTAATAATCCTTTAATATTCATCATTCATCAAATTAATATCTAACGGGGCGGGTATACAAATATTCTGATATGTAAATTCGTATATTAGTATCTTAATTAGTAATTTGTAGAAGAAATAAAAAACATTTTATGCCGTTGGTAGATAAAATTAAAGAAGAGTTTCAAAAGGCCATGGCGGCCAAAGACGACCTGAAGGTTTCCACGCTGAGAATGTTAAGGGCGGGGGTTCAAAATCTAGAAATTGAATTGCGCGTCAAAAAGAAAGAATTAAACGATGAGGCGGTATTAGAAGTAGTTAGCCGCGAAGTTAAGCGCCGCGAGGAATCAATTGAAGCTTTTGTTAAAGGTTTACGCCAAGATTTGGCCGATAAAGAGATAAAAGAGTTAGAGATTTTATTAAGTTATTTACCGGCGCAATTATCCGACGATCAGTTGAGAGAAATTGTTCAGAAAAAAACAAAAGAAATCGGCGCGACTAGCCCATCTGATTTTGGCAAAGTGATGGGGCCGGTGGCCAAAGAGACCAAGGGCAAGGCCGACGGCAACCGCTTGAGCCAAATCGTGAAAGAAGAGTTAGCTAAGATAAAATAAAATCATCCCAAACAACGAACAAATCCGAACACCACGAACACGGCTGATAATTTCTAATTTTAAATTTTCCCGCCTGCCAAAGCCGCCCCATGGACATAAAAACTTAAAAACAAAACCATTTCTTACTTTATATTCAGCATTAACCCTAAGAAGGCAATAGGCGGGCGGGTAATTTCTATTGAATTTTCAACGCCTTAATGTTTAAACAACGAATCATTAAGGAATTAAATGAAAATTAAAAATTGGAAATTGAAAATTAATTTTTCGTAGTTTAGGATTATGTTAATGATTTTGAAATTGTAATTTAATCTATCGTAATTTTGTAATCGTAACTCATATGGACAGCGGAGACGACGACGGTGGCACAAATTAGCGTAGAATACTATAAATAGGTAGACTTTTGAGTTTGAGTATTAGCAATTTTAATTTTATAATTTTTTATTTTATGATTCAAGGCGAAGAGGACGGCGGTCCGTAGGCGGAGTATAGATAATTAATAATATTATGACGAAAAGCAAAAAGTTATTAGACTTGATTTTTAGTCATCGGGCTAAAAGAGTCTGGAGCTTTTTGTTTGTTTTTTTTGCCGTGGCCTTTTTGTTCCTGCCAACTTTGCCGGCCTTGGCGCAAGATATGAATCATGGTCTGGGGCAGTTTGCTAACGAAACCGGATTGCCGGCCACGCCATTACCGGCCTTGATTGGCCGGATCGTTAGGATTTTTATTGGATTTTTGGGTCTGATTGCCGTAGTGATTGTATTATATGGCGGTTTTATCTGGATGACTTCGGGTGGCGATAGCGATAAAATTGATAAGGCCAAAAAATTAATGCGGGCCGGACTTATCGGACTTTTAATTATTGTGTTGGCCTATGCCTTAGCCACCTTTGTTATTTATTTGATTGGACGCATTGTCGGGCCAGGCGGCCCTGGAGGGGGGTGTACCATTGGACAAGTTAATGGCTGTTATCGCTGCGAGGGCCCAGAGCCTGGGCATTGGGTTTATCATCAAGAATGGCCTGGCTGTGGTTTTCCGCCCGACGCTTTTAGTATTAATAAAATTTTAACTACCCATGGACAGGGCGATAATCATGGACCCGATGTTTATCTGTGCTCAGCCGTAGGGCCGATGTTTAATCATTGGGTTGATGGAACAGTGATTCAACAATTGGCTCAAGCTAATCGATTAAAAATAGTTGACGAGCAGAACAATATTTTCAGCGGCACATGGGAGAGCAGGAGCAATATGAGCATTTTTAAACACCCCGACCTATTTTTACCCAACACTGTTTATAGAGCTTTTTTGCCAAAAGAAATTGCCGACACTAATGGTAAACTATTACAGAACTGTCAGGCTGATGGCGGTTGCCCATTTGACCGCGAGAATCAAATTTATATTTGGACCTTTACTACCGGCACCAACACTGATACCACTAAGCCATATATTACCTCCACTTATCCCATTTTTGACAAAACCGACCCGACCTATCCTGACCGCAACGTTTCTCGAAAACCAATTCTGGAGGTTAATTTTTCCGAGTCGATTGACCCGACCACGGTGATTGATAAAGATAATAATTTAATTGCCGACAATGTCTGGCTGGCCGAGATTGATAAACAAGATGGCCAGATCATAAATAAATTTTTATCTTCTGAATTGACGGCAGAAATAAATCAAAGGGGGGATGGTTTTGTTTTCTACCTCAGGGGAGACAAGCTTTTAGACCCCTTTGCCTGGTATCGGATTCATGTCGGCAACGTGGCCGATCTTTGCAGTAATGCGATGGATCCAGCCGTGGAGTGGGAGCTTCAGACTAATGATCGGGCGCCGGGCGTAGAATCTTATTATCCGACCGGCACTCAGGCCTGTCCCAACACCAACATCGCCATTATTTTTAACACGTCCATGTATGAGAATGATGTGAAGCTTGAGGTTGTTCAGGGTGGCCAGATTATTTTATCTGGCGAAATGAAGCCATCAGAAATTGGTTCGCCGTATTCTATTAATGGCCTTGGCGGAAGGTTTTATGTAGTGGATAATAATGATAATCCGATTGATAATCATTTCCGTGTTTTTACTTTTGACCCCACGACAGATTTGTCTAACAATACTCCATATCAGGTTAAGGTGGCGACTGATTTGGTCATTAACACCCAAGGAGACACTTTAAAACAAAACTGGATTTTCACCACCGCTACTCCGCAAACTTGTTTATGCGCGCCCTTCATTACCTATATTAATCCTAACAGTGGATCAAGAGGACAATGCGTGACCGTGAACGGTGAATGCTTTACTGGCACTCCAGCTCAGCCAGCCCAGCCGAAAGACAATCAAATTCAATTTTTCTTTAGCGGTAGCCCGACCTCTACAGATATTTTTGCTTATAACGCGAATAGTTTAACAACCATAGTGCCCATCTCTACTGATCCAGATATTCGTCCTAAGGCAGAGTTGACCATAAAATATGGTCCGCCCAATAACAGCGAATTAACCAGCAATCAATCAGAATTTTATATTAATCAACCCGGCGAGGCCAATGGCCCTTGTTTGTGGTCAATCCGTCCTGATTCGGGATATGCAGGCGAAACCAAGGTTACCCTAAACGGTATTCGTTTTGGCACTGGCAATCCTGCTACTGATGGAGTATTTTTCTATAATCAACAAAAAGTTAAAGATTGTCCGGCTGGCCCATTCGGTAAGTGTGAATGGACCAATACTAAAATTAGTAACGCCATGGTTCCTGGCACAGCGCAATCGGGCAATGTGGTGGTGGTCAATGACCGTGGCACCAGCAATGGCGTACCGTTTACGGTGTTGACTCATGGCGGCGCCGCCGGCGACCCCTGTTATTATGAAAACGTTTGTTCTGTGGGCGTGAAGCAATGTCAAAATCCAGCTAATTATTTTTGTTTAGTTAATGAAATCGATTGTCGCTGTTGTTGCCGGCCCGATCCAAATTCTTGTCAAGACGATTTGACCTGTATGGCTAATCAGGGGACATGCAGCGGGGATTCGCGCGGATTGTGTTGTGGTTGTACAAGTGATGATCAGTGTGGCACTGGCTCTGGCTGTGGTATTTTAGATCCCAATCGCTGTTGTTATCCCAATCCGATTATTGAGAGCAAGGATCCTGACAACGGCGCCGTTGGTGTTTGTAAAAATACTTCGGTTCAGGTTATTTTTAATCAAGTGATGGATCCGGGCAGCCTATCTTTATCTAATATAAATCTTGCTCAATGTGATAATCAAAATTGCGACAATGCCACCTCTACGCCAGCTACGATAATTGTTGATCAATATAAAGATCCGGATAAAACCGGCTTTACCCTTTATCCGCGCGGGTGTCTGTTGCAACCCAACACCTGGTATCAAACAACCGTTAAAGGAAAGCAACCTAGTGGCAAAATGGGCGAGGGCGTGAGATCAGCCAAGGGCGTTTCCATGCTTGGCACAGTGAAGTGGGTTTTTCAAACCGGTGATAGTCTGTGTGTGGTTGACAGGGTAGTAATTAATCCGACTACCGCCACCATTGTTGTGGAACAAACTCAACATTATTCGGCCACTGCCTCTGCCAGCAGTACACCAGTTTGTGTGCCGAGCTTTGACTGGAGTTCATCTAAGACTTTGATTGCTACCGTGACGCCATTGGCAGGATTAGAGACTACAGCCGATGGCAAGAGCAAGGGTCAAACTATTATTTCTGGAGGTGTTTGGGTGGAAAATCTAATAGGACGACGCTTCGTTAAAGGCGACAGCACTTTAAATGTGCGTTTGACTAATTTGGCTGTTGTTGATGATAGTGCTTGCGATCCGATTCATCAACAATATCCCAGCCCCAATCCTCGTCCCAACGACCAACAAGTTTGTCAGAACATACAAATATCAGCACGTTTTAACAAGAATGTTGACGATAATTCGGTTACCTCCACCACAATTCAGGTTTTTAAAATCACAAAAGACGGGCAAATACCCGTTGAGGCTAGCTCTATTACTGTTCAGGCTTATAGCACTAGTACAGAAGAATTTATTTTTACGCCCAAAGATATTTTAGAAGAAGATACTACTTATCGGGTAGTGGTTAAGGGCGGTGATAATGGTGTGTTGGGCGAAGACGATTCAACCATGGCTAATGATTATACTTGGCAGTTTAAGACAATGAGCGGCCAGACTTGTCCTCCGCAGGCCGTCGGGGTCATCCCTCCACTTTATTCTGTTTATCAGATTAAAGACGAAAATGGAAAGAATACAAAAGTTGGTTATACGTCTTCGGCTTTGGGGGCCAGGTGTCAAATGTTAACCGGCAACTTTTCGTGGCAGTGGTCTTCCACGGTTCCGCGTGTGGCCAGTGTTGATCAGGTTAGCGGGCCTAACACCACTTCCACGGCTCTGGCCATTGGAGACACTAATATCACGGCGACCACCAATAACATCAGTAATTTTGGGCATTTGATTGTGTCACCGCCGCCGACCATAACGACAGAGACGCCAGCGCCAACCAGTACCAACGTTTGCTTAAATGCTTTAATCTCCGCTCAATTTGATCAAGTAATGGCTCATAGTACGCTTAACACCACCTCTACGGCTTTATGGGAGTGGATTCCCGGTGTTCCGAGTAGCTTCAAGCCGGATAGTTGGGTAAAAAATTTAGCCGATAAAATACAGCATTTGTTGTTAAATATTGTAAAAGCTCAAAATATAAACCTGGTACCACATTGGGAGTTAGTCAGCGGCCAGGTAATCAATTATGATACTGGACCTACCAGTACTCCTATTACTGTTACCGAATTTATTCCCGATCATGTCCTTGACCCCAACACATTATTTAAAGTCCAAATTAGTCAGAGCGTGAAGAGCAAGTATGGTGTCAATATGGTCAACGATAAAGTTTGGCAGTTTACGACCGGTGCGCAGATTTGCCATATCAACAGTGTTAAGGTTGATCCATCGCCTTTCGTGTTTACCAAGTCCGCCCAAACGCAAGACTTTACCGCCACCGTCTATGCTATTAATCATCAACCAATTATTCCTATTCCCGGTGTTTATACTTGGACATGGCAATGGAGCGCCTTGCCGGCTAATTTAGTGACGGTTAGTGGCGATCAAAATAATCCATCGACAGGATTAGTGACGGCCGGTAATAAAAATGGCTCGACGACTCTCAGGGCCGAGACCACAGATTCCAATAATCGCCAAGCCTTTGCTTCGGCAGCAATCGAAATTTTTCTCTGTGAGAATCCTTGGGTTTATGATAATAGTTTTTATAATTTTGAATTATTATATTGTCGCGACGGCAACCCGCTTTTACCCGACATCGGAACTCCGAAGGAAGTTTTACCTCCAGGCAGCAATTCAAAGCTTCACTTATTATTTAGCGTGCCCAATACATCTGACTTAGTCGGCTTGATGGTTTATGATAATTTTGATCATCTAACTCCATCAGAATGGTATCCGGCCAATGTCAGCAATCCGGGTAGTCCAGTAACGCTTTCTATAGATGGTTATCGGGCGCTTCGCGACGGCAGAACCGTTTATGTGAATGCGGCTAATGTTGATTTTGGTCAGGGCATGATTAAAAAGAATACTCCAGATTTATATTCCAACATTTTTTTAATTTCCTATAATGATAATGCGGCTCCGGAAACTTTAAATATTGCCGGTCAATTGGTTCAAAATTGGAAATTTAACACCAATGTTCGTGACAATAAAGATAAACTGGTTCGTGACCTAGAGAGGATCTATCATTTTAATCAAATTAGTGCTATGCTTTATAAGTATCATCAGGCCAATCGTTTGTATCCAGATCTAGAGTCCGGAAGCTATATTAAATCCATGAGCGCCAGTCGTTGGCCGTCCTGGCAGCAAACCTTGGCTCAAGCTTTGGGCGCGTCTCTGCCTATCGATCCTTTGAATACTTTTGGTCCACAGGCTCAGCAGTCTCCGCCATTGTCTTGCGCCAGTTGCCCCAGTAATGATCCGCAGTGCAGCGGTACCTGCTATAATCCAGACCCTAGCCAAAAGAGATATGAATGTATAGCTGGCTCTCATATTTATCAGTATAATTATCAAAGTTCAGCTAGAAATTATTCTCTTTATAGTAACCTTGAATATGGCCAGCCATCTTATTGGCAGCAGAATTGCGGAGCCCACGATACAGCTGCTTTATGCGCACAGCACAATTGGTGTCTTTGGAGCAACAATCAATGTCAGGCCAAAACATTAAACTATGGCCAAAATCCATGTTCATCGCCCTCAGCCTGCGCTTGTTTTAATATGCGCTATCAGCCAGCCGCGGTTTTAGGCGGACAGCAGGGACAAAACGAATGGGCAAAATGAAGAATTAAATTATTTTGTCGAGCGAGGATCCGCCAGCTGGCGGAGAAGACGAAACAAGGGGTTTAATATAAACCCGCAATTCTGTTGCATTAATAATAAGCGAAACAAGTTTTCCCATATGGGCGAAACTATGCTCCGCGATTTAACACCCCTTATATATTCTATGTTTGAACAAAATTCCAATTCTAATCAAGAACCAGAAGATATTTTCGCCCAGAGCGAGAAGGGGGAGACGGCGACACCTCAAACGGTTTCATCGCGTCCACTGACGCCGGATGTTAAAATCAAAGCGAAAAGCAAAGTCGGCCGGACCATTATAATTATTTTAATTATTCTGATTTTGGCGGGCGCGGTTTATTTTTTGAGCAATAAATTTTCTGTCCAGATTAAAAATATTTTTTCTCGATTAACAACTAAATCAGCCCAAGAAAATCCCATCACTCCAGCGCCGTCAACTAATGTCACGAACTCTACGGATCAAACAAATCAAGCCGTCCTGGACAGCGACTATGACGGATTAATTGATACCGACGAGCAACAGTTGGGCGCCGATCCCAACAAAGCAGATACTGATGGCGATGGTTTGGTGGACGGCGAAGAAGTAAATATTTATCATACTGATCCGCTTAAAGCTGACACGGATGGAGATGGCATAGCAGATGGCTTGGAGGTGCGGCAAGGAACTAATCCGTTAGACCCAGCGCCCGGCGCCGAATTATTAGATTTACAAAAGGCCATCAACGATTTTAAGTAAAGTAATTATTAAAAAAATGTTTGATTCTTTACCCGACAATTCACTTGTCCCGCCGAATCCGCCAGCTGGCGGAGTAGGCGGACCAGTCTCGCCGAGTCTAGGCGGGCCAGCCTCGACTGGACAGTCAAGTCTAGGCGGGCCGGCGCCGATAAAGATTCCTCAAAATGACCCCGATGAATTTATTTCGGTGATGCCGATTCGATTTAGGTCGGGCAAAAATAAAAAAACTCAAGCCAGCATCCATCCCGACATTACTAATCCCGAGGCCATCGCGATTCCACCCAAGAAAAAAAAGACCACCTTAATAATTGTCATTATTGCCGTGGCGGTATTAATCGTCGGCTCGGCGGGATTTTATCTTTGGGCTAAGAATTATTTGAAAAGCCCCAAAAGTCCCGTGGTTGATCAACCAACCAATAATCAGCCGGTCACGCAAGAAACCCCAGAATTAAAATTGAGCGCCGACCTCAAGGACGCCAGCCAGCAAGAGTTATCTAACGCTACTTTAGATTTTCCCGCCGGTTCTTTAAGTAAAGATCAGGCGCCGCTAACCCTGACCGCCACTTCTACTCCCGATGCGATGACAATAACAGACAAGACTTATCAATATCTTGGAGGTGTTTATAAGATTGGCCCCAGCATTCCTACTATTACGTCGGCTTCATTGGTGATTACTTATACCTCTACTCTAATACAAGATGGTTCTTGGGAGTCAGATATTAAAATAGCCTATCTTCAGGCTGGTTCTTGGATCGTTATTTCCAACGCGCAACTGGATATAAATAATAACGCCATTTCGGCGACTTTTGATACTACTATTCCAGCCGATACTTTTGCCTTAGTGGTGGACCAAAGTAAAATGCAAGCGCCTGGTACAGAGGTACAAATCGCGCCTAAGATTTTTTCTTCGGCCGATCAAGAGAATAATGGTTTGGGCGATGGCCTGACTGACATTGAAGAAAAGATTTATCAAACCGATCCGACCAAGCCCGACACAGACGGCGATGGTCAGCCCGATGGACTAGAGGTGGCCAATTTAGGTGATCCGCTTCATGCTGACGGTACTTTAATTTTGTCTGGTTTGATTAAAGTGTATACTAATGATTCCTGGTCTTATAGCTTCTTTTATCCCAGCGGATGGACAGTTAGCCCTTTACCAGAGACTGAATCGCGCCAGGTATTAGTAGTAACCAACACTACTGAATATTTTGAAGTATTGGTATCAGATAACCCGGCACAGTTAACATCGCGTGAGTGGTATTTAAAAATATCGCCCCAGGTTGATTCTACACAGGTGACCGATACGGTGGTAGTTGGGCAGTCGGCGGTTTGGGACCCGAATCATTTGAATGTTTATGTTGCCGACAAGGGGCGAACGTACACGTTGAGTTATAGTTTGGGCACGGAACAGGAGGCAAGCTTCAAAACTACCTTTAAGATGTTTATTAAAAGTTTTCAATTTTTAAGTAATCAGCAGGCTGGCGAGGAGAATATGCCGGCTGGCGCTTATCGTGGCAATCGGCCCGACGGTACGGTGATTAAATATGAGGCCAGCCCCGCGGTTTATATTATTCAGAGTGGTCTTAAAAGCGCCATTCCATCTGAAGCAGTTTTAACCGAGCTTGGCCACACCTTTAACGACGTCGTCACTATTCCGGATCAGGAGTGGTATCCTGACGGACCAATGGCGCAGTAGGCTCAATATAATTTTCAACCTTAAAGAGCGCCCCTCGGGTGCCCTTTATTTTTTTGATGAAAGTGTTATAATTTACTTTGTTTCTATAAAATAATTTTAACTTTTGAATTGTAATTTTGTCCCGAGAATGTTTCGGTTGAAAACCGAAATACATTCTCGTGGATCCACGAAAAACATATTCATTTCATTCATTATTTTTCGGGACCTTTTGACTTAACCTTATGGATTTGTCTATTGTCATCGTTAATTGGAACGTCAGACCTTTATTAGAAAGGTGCCTTACTTCTATTCAACAATATCTGGCCGGGATTCAGTATGAGATTATCGTGGTTGATAATGCTTCACGCGATGAAAGCAGTCAGTTTTTAGAAGGTTGGGCCAAGCAAAATCCCGTCGGACATGTCATTTCTAACTCACAAAACCTGGGTTTTGCCAAGGCCAATAATCAGGCCATAAAAATTGCTCAAGGTGAATTTATTCTGTTTTTAAATCCGGACACGGAATTGTTGGACAGCTCGCTCAGTCAAGCTATAGATTTTATGAAACGAAATCAGCGTTGCGGAATTCTGGGCGGTCGAATATCGGGGCCAGACAACCAGCTTCAACCTTCGGTGCGGAGCTTTCCAAAACTATGTTCTCAGATTTTAATTTTGCTTAAATTGCATCATTTGTTTGGCGGGACCGGTTGCCTGAAAAAATATTTTTTGCCTGATTTTGATTATCAAAAAATGCAGGAAGCTGACCAGGTTATGGGAGCGTTTTTACTGGCCCGCAAAAGTTTATTAGAAGCTCTTGGCGGTTTTGATGAAAAATTCTTTTTATGGTTTGAGGAGGTGGATTTATGCTGGCGGGCCAAAGAAAACGGCTGTCAAATTATTTATTATCCGTTGGCCCGAATTAAACATTATGGCCGGCAAAGCTTTGTTCAGGTTTTACCTTGGCGTCGGCAAAAAAATTATAATCGCAGTTTAATTTATTTTTTTACCAAACATTATCCGGCTCGGCAAGCAGGAATACTAACTATTTTTAGTTATTTTAGTTTATTTTTAGTTTTGTTGGCGCAACCGGTTTGGCCAATATTTAAAAATGTTCATGGACCTCGCCAATCTTAATATTTTTGATAAACGATTCTTTATTTTGCTGGGCGCCTTTATAGTTTTTTATTTATTATCAATCGCCGGTTTTTATTGGCCGACCCTGCAGTTAATTATTTTTTGCCTTTTGGTTTTAGCGATGACGGTTTTGGTTGTTTGGCGGTTTGAGTGGGCGATGATATTTTTTCTGGCTGAATGGTTTTTTGGTCAGTCGGGCCATATGTTTGAATTTCATGGCTTATCTTTGGGCCTAATGCTGTTTGTGATTTTAATGACTGGCTGGCTGGCGCGCAAGATCATTAAAAAAGAGCCCTTGGCATTTTTTCAGAGCAAACTTTCCGTGGGCTGGTTATTGTTCGTTTTATTTTTATTCTTGGCCGCCTTACGAGGTTATTGGAATCAGCATAATGAAAGTTTGATCTTGGGCGACGCCCTGTCTTATTTATTTTTATTCTTAATTTTCCCCTTGATAGAATTTTTGCAGATTGCCAAGAATCGGCAGTGGTTAGTAAAAATAGTCGTAGCCGCTATTGTGGGCGTAGGTTTTTTTACCATTTTTAATTTATTGCTCTACTCGTCTCATTTAAGTCAGGTCCACGATAGCTATTATTGGTGGATTCGCAATTTTTTGATTGGCAAGGTGACGGATACTGGCCAAGGATTTTTCCGCATTGTTTTGCCGGCCCATTTGTGGTTTTTACCAGCCCTATTGGTCTTGCTGGCTGCTTGGTGGCAGAAAGAATTGTCTTTACGAGTCAAGAAGCAATTAATTTTTTTGGCGATTATTCTGAGTTTAGTTTTGTTGGTTAATTTTTCTCGGGCCTATTTTTTGGGCTTATTGGCCGGTTTATTGTTATTTAAAATATTTTTGCCTTGGCGTAAGTGGATAATATTTTTACTGACAGCGGTATTGATTTTAATTTTAGAATTTAATGTGATTTATTTTATTACCACCAATCATTGGACTGGTCTCGGATTTTTATCTGGCCGCCTGGGCACCATTGTCCAGCCCGAAGACGAATTAAGCTCGCTCACACGATTGCGAATTTTGCCTGGTCTGCTGACGAATATTAAAAATAATTTATTGCTGGGGACTGGCCTAGGCACGACGATTACTTATCAAGACTCCTTAAGTCAAACCATAAAATCAACTTATTATATTGATTGGGGCTGGCTGCAGCTATTGGTTGACGTGGGCTTGCTGGGCTTCATCGCTTATCTATTATTCTTGGGGCAAATTATTGTTGGTTTAATTAAAAAAATTCGCGCCAACATTAACTCGGTTTTTTACGCTGGTCTATTGGCGGGCTTACTGGCCTTAATGATAGCGACGCTTACCGGTCCGTTTTTATTTCATCCCTTGGGAATTTTTTATCAGCTGTTGGTGATTTATTGGATTTAATAATCGCTAATCGTACCAATTCTATCCCTAATGACTACAAAATTACCAATCGTACTAATTCTATCGCGAATTACTACCAATAATTATTCATAGTTATTGGGGCTAAGATATGTATGATTAGTAAGTTATTATTCGTATGATTGGCGAGCGAGCGAGTCCGTCAGTCCACGGACGAACGAGCTAAATTAGTAGTAATAAGTACACGCATGTCAAAGGTATCTATACAAATCGTCACCTGGAATTCGCTAAGATTTTTGCCTGATTGCTTGGAATCAATTTTCAATCAAACCTTTCGAGATTGGGCGGTTTTAATAATTGATAATAATTCGAGCGATCACAGCGTTGATTATGTGGAAAAGAATTGGCCGCAAGTTAAAGCGTTAAAAAATTCGCGCAATGCTGGTTTTGCCCGAGCCAATAATCAGGGCATTGCCTCTACTGATAGCGAGTATGTTTTGGTTATGAATCCTGATGTTATTTTGGAGCCGGAATTTTTGACCGAGATTATTACAATAGCCGACAAAAAAAAGCGTGCGGCCAGCCTTGCCCCCAAATTATTAAAAATGAAATTTCATCATATTGATCATTGCGACCATACCACCCAGGAGCAACAAAGCAGCGGCGCTATGATTAATCCGGATTGGTGCGTGATTAAAACTGATATTCTTGATAGCACGGGCCTTCTGATGAAAAAAACGCGGCGTTTTGTGGACCGCGGTGAAGGCGAAAAGGACGAAGGGCAATACGATAAGCAAACAGATATTTTTGGCGCTTCCGGGGCCTGCGTATTGTATCGCCGCAAATCTTTAGCTGACGTGAAGATGAAAGATGTCGGTATTCGTGAAGAATATTTTGATGAAGATTTTTTTGCTTATCAAGAAGACGTTGATTTAGCCTGGCGGCTTAAGTGGCGCGGCTGGCAGGCGATTTATGCGCCCAGCGCCATAGCTTATCACGTGCGGCAGATTTCGGCCACTCACCGATTTCAAAAATCCGGCTTGGTGAATTTTCTGTCCTATCGCAATCACTTGTGGCTTTTAGTAAAAAACGAAGCGCTGGCGAATTTTTGCCGAAATTTTTTATTTATATTTTTTTATCAAACCATTAAAGTTTTTTATTTATTATTTACTCAGCCCGGCGTTATTTTGAGGGGCGAATTCAGTTATTGGTCTAAGGTTTTTTTGATGCTCAAAAAGCGAGGACAAATAATGCGCCGCCGTCGCGTTTCCTCGGCTAAAATTAGAGAATACATTAAGTGAAAACACGAATTCAATCCCGATAAGTCAATCCGCCTGCGGATTAGACTTATCGAGGATCCTCGACTTAGGTCGGGACTAATACCCACACTAATTTAACGAATGATTCGGGGCATTCGGATAAATTCGTAGTTTAGGATTATTTTAATCAATTAGAAATTTTTCGTTGTATTCGCCCGCCTGCCAAAGCCGTCCCATAGAGATAAAAATTTAAAAACAAAACTATCTCTCGCTTCTTGTGTAGAATTAATTCCAAGGAGGCAATAGGCGGGCAGGTGTAAATATTCGTTGTATTAGTGTTTGTTCATAACGCTATGAACCTATCTATTATTATTGTCAATTATAATCAGAAAGACCTGCTTAAGCTTTGCTGGCAGAATATTATTGGCGCGCGAATAAAATTATTTTATGAGGTGATTTTCGTGGACAATAATTCTTCTGATCAAAGCCAGAAGACCATTGAGGAGATTCTAAATCAAGCGCCATCAGTTTCGGTCAAAATGATTTTGAATAATCGCAACCTTGGCTTTGCTCGAGCGGTTAATCAGGGCATTACTGCCTCGCAGGGACAATATGTTCTAATTCTAAATCCAGATGTTATTGTTTTGCCTGATTCTGTAGAAAAATTATATCAATTTATGGAAGAGCGCCAGCGTTGCGCGGTGGCCGGGCCGCAATTATTAAATCCAGACAAAAGCATTCAAGACTCGGCCTTTCGTTTTCCCAAATGGTACACGCCAATGCTTCGTCGGACCTTTTTGGGTCGTTTAGGGAAAAAATATCTTGCTTCTTATTTAATGAAAGACTGGGACCACCAAAGTGCTCGGGAAGTGGACTGGCTGCTGGGCGCGGCCTTAATGGCGCGCGGTTCGGCGATTAAGCAGGTCGGGCCAATGGACGAGAGGTTTTTCTTATATTTTGAAGACGTGGAGTGGTGTCGCCGTTTTCATCGGGCCAATTGGCAGGTTTATTATGTGGCCGAGGTCCAGATGTATCATTTTTATCAACGCTCTTCGGCCGACAATGGCTGGCAGGCGTTAGTTAAAAAAATTACTTGGATTCATTTTATCAGCGCCATCAAATATTTTTGGCTAAGTATTTTTAAGTAATTATTATGATAGACAGCCACGCCCATTTAAATTTTCAGGCCTTTAACGACGACTATCCGGAGGTTATCCGACGTAGTTTTAATAATGGCATTGCCAAGATTATCAATGTCGGCTCCAATTATTCAACCAGTCAAAAGGCGGTCAAAATCGCCAAAGAATTTTTTGGTTGTTACGCGGCCCTGGGTTTGCATCCGATTCACGCCAGCGACGAGGGGTTTCCTCTATCCGGCTTTCGCAACTTACTTAAAGGAGACGGCGACACCATCAAGGCCATCGGCGAGACGGGCTTAGATTATTATCACTCCACCAGAGATGCGCCAATAGTAGTAGAACAAAGACAATTGTTTTTGAAACATTTAGAATTGGCTCAAGAGTTTGATTTGCCGACCATCTTACATTGTCGGGGTGATAAAAATCAGCCGTTTAATGCTTATGGAGATTTATTGTCAATTCTTCATTCTCGACCAAGAGTGCCGCGGGGCGTGATTCATTGTTTTGTGGCTGATTGGCCCACGGCGCAGAAATTTTTGGATTTAGGTTTTTATGTTGGTTTTACCGGAATCATTACTTATCCTAGCGCTGGCGATGATTTACTGGGGGCGGTTAAGCGCGTTCCGCTTAACCGAATTTTAGTCGAGACCGATTGTCCATATTTAGCGCCCGAGCCGGTTCGTGGTCAGCGTTGCGAGCCTTGGCATGTTAAATATACTTTAGAAAAAATCGCCGCCATTAAAAATATTGCGGTTGACGAAATTGAACGGCAAACCGTCAAAAATGCCCAGGACTTGTTTGGAATTTTAAGAACATAATCGAATCGAGAGAAATGTTTTAATAAAGGGCCTTTAGCCCTGTGTTTCGTCTTCGCTCGGAGAAAATGTAAAATTAAAATTTTACATTTTGCTCCTCGCTCGACAAAATAAAAAATCGAGACGCATTAGCGTCTCGATTGGTTTTTGCCACCTAGGTCGCCAGATAGAAACGAACGACCTTTGATTCAATTGATTCATCGTCATCAAACTGACACCAAATGATCCATGCGGCCCTGGTGTCAGTGGTAAATCGATAGCCGCCGAAATGAATGCCGAGTCGGTTCAATCTCTTTCGGCGAGCGCGGAGCAGACTCAGTAGTTGGCGATATTGCTGGATATCAGTGAAAATCAGCTTAATGTAACGAGCAGGAGCGTTTTGAAAATAATCAGCCTTGAGGTAGAGTAGTCTTTTTCGACCCGTTAAACCAACTGCGAATAATTGGCTCTGATCGGTCCATTTCGGTTCTGCGAGTGACAGATCGGGCTGACAAGAACTTTCTGGTTGACTGCGTTTCTTCGGCACAGTGTTCCTCCTTTAATTATGATTATAAAACATTATAGTATTTTGTCAACCCCCATCTGCTTAACTTATCAATGATAACCATTTTACCATATTCAATTGACTGTTCTTAAATTATGGAACATCAAAATGAATGTGGGCGCTAACGGGGTGTGGCCTGTAAAGCGCCGATTTAATGGGTGCGATGGTTTGATTTGTATTTTAGTAATTTTTGTTCTCCGTCGCCGAAGATTTCGCAGTTCGCTGCGGAAATGGAGGCGCGGAGAACCCTCCGACTTGTCCGCC
>Ga0268281_1000725_pt1 | contig 22764 bp, 19 predicted proteins | sample saktaG_10_FD_190134 | JGI IMG/M metagenome (GOLD analysis project Ga0268281, IMG submission 190134) | Saline water microbial communities from Sakinaw Lake, British Columbia, Canada - sak_2011_5_24_50m | ecosystem: Environmental > Aquatic > Non-marine Saline and Alkaline > Saline ...
GAGGGCCTGACGTGCTAATTCGTTTTTCAGAGCAGCGGCGATTTCGGGATCTACAACTTCTAATTCACTCATTTTTTATCCCCCCTAACGTGAATTGCTCCCGAGATTCATCTGGCCTTCAGCCAGCCTCTTTCCTTAACAATCAAGTTATTCATCAGATGATCCTCAACTCCTTACCTACTCGCTCGAAGATTTCTAGGGCAGTCTCCAATTCTTCCCTGGTATGCTGGGCAGTAACGATGGTGCGCAGACGAGCTTTACCCTGTGGCACGGTAGGATAGGCAATGCCCATGGCGAAGACGCCCTCCTCGAAAAGGCGAGTGGAAAATTTCATAGCTAAATCCCCTGGGCCCACGACCACGGGTGTAATGGGGGTCTCGCTGTTGCCAGTGTCGAAACCCAAGCCCTCTAACCTCTTCTTGAAGAAGTCAGTGTTCTCCCAGAGCTTGCCGATGAGCTCGGCCCCCTCGTCACTGGCCAGGAGATCAATAGCAGCTATGCAGGTAGCCATTACTGAAGGCGGCGGGGAAGTGCTGAAGAGAAAAGGCCGCGCTCGGCGCTCCATTAACTCCTTGAACTCCTGGCTACAGGCGATATAGCCGCCCATGGCACCGATGGCCTTAGAGAGGGTCCCCATTTGGATATCCAAGCGTCCTTCGATGCCAAAGTGGCTAGCTATGCCCCGGCCATGACCCCCTAACACCCCTATGGCGTGGGCTTCATCCACCATAACGATAGCTCCGTACTCCTTGCCTAGATCTGCGATCTTATCGAAGGGAGCTATCTCGCCATCCATGCTGAACACCCCATCAGAGACGATGAGGATGTTGCGGTAACCACCAGATTCGGCTCTCTCCAAGATCTCTCGCAAGGCATCCATATCCAAGTGAGGGCAAATCTCGTGGTCGGCCCTGGTCAGGCGGATGCCATCAATGATGGAAGCGTGGTTGAGCTCCTCACTAATGACTACGTCCTTCTCGCTGAGGATAGTGCCTATGACACCCATGTTAGCGTCACAACCTGTTGGAAAGACAAGAGCAGCCTCTGTGTGTTTGAAGTCAGCGATCTTGTGCTCAAGCTCGATGTGGACGTCCATGGTGCCGACGATTTCACGCGCAGCACCAGCACCCACACCATAGTCATCAATACCCCTGTGGGCTGCCTCTTTCAGCTTGGGATGGGTATTGAAGCCTAAGTAGTTGTTGGAAGATAAGTTAATTACCCTCTTGCCATTGATGATGGCCCTGGACTGCTGTTCCCCCTCCAAGATAGGTAGCTTCTGATATAGCCCCTTCTTCTTGAGGATTTCTAATTCCTCATTGACGAAAGTCATTGGGTCTTTTCTTGCCATCGTCGTTTCTCCTCCTCTGCTTTCTATTGACCCCAGGTATGCCTTCCTCACATCATAGTTGTGGACTAGTTCCTTCCCGGTCCCCGCAGGACTATCTCGCCCATCTCCAGGATATGCCCATAGTCCGCGATGCGAAAGCATCGCGGATGTTCTGCTCAACCAACGCCCAGGGCTTGGACGTTAAAGCTCGGCCGACAGACAAAATCTGCTGTTCCCCACCAAATAGCATGCCAGCTCTCTGCGAAGCGCTCTCCTTGAGTATTCGTACGCTTTTAGCTACGTGCAGGCTTCTACGCGAGAACGTTAGTTAGAAGGAGCCACCCTCGACAAGTTTGATGATTTCGTCTTTTGTCATTTCTGTCAGGCCCAACTGGTCTAGAGTTCTCCCCGTCTGCCAAAAGTCTTCGCCACAGACCACCGAACCGATGTTCACCAACGAGTCGATCACAGGCGTTGGAATACCCAGCTTCTTGCCCAGCTCCGAAAGGGGGACTAGCCCGTAGGGCAGATCCTCGGTGATGTATCTATCTTGCAAGGATTTTGGGCCAATGATGCTGGCAATGACGCCAATAGTGTCAAAGGGAGCCTGAAAAGCTACCCCCATAATGCTAGCTGTTGTTCGGAAATCCCTGTCCTCGTATTCGAGCACCTCAAAGCCAAGGGCCTTGCCCAACGCGGCGGTTTCGTCGTAAACAGTCCGGATCACACGGGCTACCGCTTCGGTAATACCCTCCCTATACATGTAGAAGTCGCCCTTCGAATACTGAATGCGGCCCGTATTGAGCAAAGAGCCAGGGGGGTGCACGATAGGGTTGGGGTTACTGAAGCAGGCAGCGAGGATATTCTCAGCCGGCTTCAACATGGGAAAAAGCTCTTTGAGCTCCTTCAATACCCCCTCCGTCTCCCTGACTGGCAAGGCGGAGATGACGATCCCCGGTGCGATCAGAAGAAGGTCTACTTGGGCCGGCCCCTTGAGTCTGGTCCCGTAGGGCAGCGTGTTGGTACCGAGGAGGGTCACTTTCCTCTCAGGTGCTTCCTCCTTCAGCAACTTGGCCAGGCGGAGCGAGCCATAGTTATCTGGCCAGATCACCACCGTTTGGCCATCTCGCAAGCAAGGGATCATCTCCTCGAAGAATCTGTCATGTCCAGCCGCAGGAACCACGAGGTTCACAAGCTCCACATCCGCCAGGGCCTCCTCCATGTCCAGGGTGACCTTATGGATGTCTGCGGTGCCTCGTCGTCCCACACCTGTCATCTCGACCTTGCCTGTCTTTAGGGTCGTCGCGAACTTATCTTTGAAGGCAGGATGCTCGTAGAAGCTGACCCGATAGCCAGCCAGGGTCAGATCGGCAGCCATGGTGTGCCCCCCATTTCCGCCACCCAAAACCGCAATAGGTTTGTTCAACATTGACATTGGCCTTTACCTCCTCACTTAGGATCTAGTTGTGGAACTAGCCACCTATCACTTTGGCCAGAAGTACTGGGGCCAAGTGCTCTCAACCCGACAGACTACCTCTCCAATCGCAATCGGGGATCTAAAGCACTCCTTAGCCCGTCACCTAGTAGGTTTATGGAGAGAACAGTGATCACTATCGCCAGTCCAGGAAAGACGGTCAGCCACCAAGCTAGACGTATGAACTCACGTGCATCACGGAGCATCGTTCCCCATTCCGGTGTAGGGGGTTGAGCTCCAAGCCCAAGATAACCCAGGGCAGCGAAAGAGAGGATAGCTGTGCCGAAGCGCAGCGTGGCATAGACGATTAGCGGGGCCATGATATTCGGTAGGACATGACGCACCACTATGCGTCTGCTTGGGCAACCTATGCTTCGCGCTGCTTCGATGTAGACTGCATTGCGGACGGACAGAGTGCAGCCTCGAGCTAGACGAGCATAGAAGGGAATCCAAGTAACAGCGATGGCCAATACGGAGTTCAAAAGGCCGGGCCCCAGGGCGCCGACGATAGCCATCGCAAGCAAGATAGTAGGGAAACTCAATAATATGTCCATCAGTCGCATTACGATACTATCGAGCCGCCCGCCAAAGAAACCGGCTAGCATGCCGGCAACTAACCCAATTGGCCAACTGATGGCAGTAACCGCTAAAGCCACAAGAAGAGAGAGGCGCGCCCCGTATATCACACGGCTGAACGTATCTCGCCCATATAGGTCCGTGCCCAGCCAGTGACGAGCGCTTGGCGCCACAAGCGATTCCGTCACGGCTACCTCAACCGGGTTGTATGGCGCCACCCAATTAGCGAACACCGCCGCGCCGACAATGAAAGCCAACACCACTATCGCTGCTACCGCACCCTTGTTGCGCAGCAGAGAAAGCAAGGCTCGTTGCCGTTCGCTGATCCGGGACGGCCTAAGAAGTTTTGCTCCAGATGGCCTTAGTGTGTCTTCTCGGAGTGTCGCCTCACTCATATCGAATACGGGGATCCACAAAAGTGTAAAGGATGTCTACCACCATATTGACTAAGACGTAGATCAACGCCCCAAAGAGCACCGTCCCCTGCACAACAGGTATATCCTTACTCAGGATAGAGAGCACGGCCAGGCTCCCTATACCTGGTCGGGCGAAGACCATTTCTAGCACTACTGCACCGTTCATAAGTGTGCCGAGTTGTAACCCTACCACAGTGATCACCGGGATTAGCGCATTTCTTAGCGCATGCCTCAGTATGACCATCCTTTCCGGGAGCCCTTTGGCACGAGCCGTCCGAATATAGTCCGCTCCTAGCACCTCTAGCGTGGTCGAGCGCATGAGCCGGGCAATGGTTCCTGACGCTACCAAGCCTAATATTCCAGCAGGCATGATTAACTGCTTCAGACCGCCGGTCCCGGTAATCGGCAGCCAGTGTAGTGTCACGGCGAAGATCAAGATAGCCAATAGGCCCGACCAGAATGTGGGTACTGAGATCCCCACCAAGGCGATGATCATGAAGAGGTTGTCCAGCCAGGAATCACGCTTTAGAGCGGAGGCTATTCCCAAGGCCCCTCCCACCACGATGGCAACAGCCGTTCCGGCCATTGCCAGGCATAGAGTGTTCGGTAACTGGTCCAGGATGATCTCCGCCACGGGCCGTTTATAGCTGATGGAGCGCCCTAAGTCTCCCCGCACAGCCCTGGAAAGCCACCTGATATACTGTACAGGCAGGGGATCGTTCAACCCCCACTGCTCGCGAATCGCTTCCATAACCTCAGCTGTGGCCCCAGATTCCGCCATAAGTGCTCTAATTGGGTCTCCAGGTACTAAGTGCACGATCGAGAACACTAGGATAGACACCCCAATTAGAGTGGGGACTAGAGCGAGAATGCGCCTTTCGATATATTGCAACACTGAAGCCCTGCCTCATTTCCTGACAATACTGGAAAGCCAACAAGCCAAGACTCGACCGCGCCTGCATGGGACTTCAGACCGCGGGAAAATGCTCACCCTTGAGCAGAACAAATCTCTGCGGCTTTCCGGAATAGAAGAAAATGTCCTCACTGCCAGGGCCGGGATATCCCGGTCCTGGCAGTGAGATCACTCAACGATCAGTCTTGGAGATAGTGGACGTCATATAGCCACTTGTCAAATCCACGGCTGCTCACCTTGAGACCCGCGACCTTACTGGACATACCAGTGTGGACGACATAGTCAACCATTGGGATAGCGTACGCCTGCTCTTTGAAGTAGATCTGGAAGTCCTTCCAGATTGCCGTTCGCTTTGCTGGATCCACTTCGCCAATGGCTGCTTCCAGGAGCTCATCCAACTTTGGATCCTCGATGCAGTTCCAATTCCAGCCCACTCCTATCTGCGAGCTATGCCAGAAGCCAAACTGCCGGGACAGAACCGCGTGGACAGAGCCAAGTGCTCCCCCCTCGTACTCACATGAATGGAGTGCCTCTACCAGACCACTGCCAGCCATGTAGGATATCTCCACGCTGATGCCGACCTTGGCCCACTGCGCTTGCAGCAGCTCAGCCCATTTAAACGACCCTGTGCTGCCCACGAGAGTGACTTTGAGCTCGTTGCCATCCTTCTCGCGGATGCCATCTCCATCAGTGTCCACCCAACCGGCTGCTTCCAAGAGCTCCTTGGCCTTCTCCGGATCGTAGAGGTAGTACTCTTCCACCTCAGGGTTGTACTCCTCGAATGTGGAGGTGAGGGGGCCGTAGGCCGGCGTTGTGGTGTCAAGGTAGACTATCCTGACGATTTCCTCCCTGTCAGTTGCGTAGTTCACAGCTTTACGCACATTGATATCGTCGAATGGCGGCTTTGAGACATTGGTACTTTGGCACAAGGGCATACCTGGATAGGCAATTGTTAGCACATTGAAACGAGGGTCCTCCTTCAGTCGCGGCACATCGGCGAAAGGAATATCCTCAACTATCTGGACCTCTCCAGATTCCAACGTGCTGAGGCGGGTCTGCTCGTCCAAAATGATCTTGTAGACCAACTCATCCAGGTAAGCGGGACCTTGGTGATCGAAGACTTCCTCTGGTGCCCAATTGTAGTCCGGATTGCGGACCAGAGTAAGGTGGTCGCCAGGGACCATCTCCTTAAACATGAAGGGTCCGGTACCCACTGGCTGCTGTGCAAGTTCGGGGCCGGCTCCAGGCGGGACGATGTTCAGAAACGCATCGCCGGCCAACTGGCCAAAGTACGGGCGCGGTTCCTTGAAATGGACCTTAACAGTGTAATCATCCACGATCTCAGTGTGGTCGTAGCCGTCTAGATTCCCCAAAGCGATACCACCTGCTGGGAAGTCAGGATCCTTGATGCTATCAAAGGTGTACTTGACCGCTTCGGCGGTAAAGGGGGTCCCATCGTGGAACGTTACGCCCGTGCGCAGATAGAAAGTCCACGTCTTGGCATCTTCAGAACTTTCCCAGCGCTCGGCCAGCCCCGGAACCAGCTTCATATCCTCTCGCTGCCGCGTGAGCGTGTCGTAGATGTTGAAGCAAACTGCTGCCTCAAGTGCCTTCTGAGCTTGTCGGGGATCGAGTATCTCGGGGCTCTGGTGAAGAACGTATACCAAGCGGCCGCCCTCCTTAGGGGTGGGCGCTTCTGGCGTGGCGGTCACTACTACCTCCTTCTCGACCATCACGGTCTCGACTATCGTCTTCTCCACCACCTTTTCCTTCTCAACCTCGACGGTGACCGGAACCTCCTTCTCGACCACCACCTCCTTCTCAACCACCTGAGGGGTGGGAGATGCACAGGCTGAGAGCAGCACTGCCACCACAACCACAACCATACTAACAGTTTTCCAGGTCTTCATCTCGATTTCCTCCTTAATTGGGATTTTAATTGGGGACGGATTTACCATCCGTTCCCTGGCCGCTGGACTGCAATCCAGCGGCGGCGAACTAGAACTAAATGAAGTTGTTCTCTTGGCATCACCTCCTTACCAGTAGTGCCTGGGTCGTCAGGCAGAAAGGGGATAAAACATGGTATCACAACCCCTCTCGCGCAAACGGTATCTCCGCTTCGTGCACAGCAAAGTCGGTCACTATGGTGGCCTGCGCACCAGGCACTGTCATTTCCACGTCTAGTACACCTCGGCGGAAATCCTTCGGTAGTTGCAGGGCAAGCGCCGGTTGAGTAACTTCGTAGCGCCAGCGGAGAAGTGTATCGAAACCAAGCGTTTTCCACCTACAAGGGTGCCTTCCACAAGCCGCTTGGCCTCGATACGTCGCTCTGCTCCTACTCGGCCGGCGCTATCGCTCAACGCCCTACTGGGGAAGGATTTACGCCCTCATGTACTAGTGCAAGAGGTTTTATGTCTCAGCGCCCACTAATTCCTTGGCTAAATCAACTGCCGCCACAGCATCAGCCCCAATCTGCTTTGCAAAACCAGCCGTCACCGGCGCACCACCAACCATTTTGCTCTCTGACCCAGGGTCTTCTTTCCTTCGGTAGTATGCAACAACTCTGATATGCCACGGTATGCCCAACTTGTCAACAAGAACATAACGCCAGATAGTTTACATGTATCCCAGCATTCGTAATCTCGCCATGGTCTTCTCTTTGTCTTGCCTTCTACCTGCTCGTTCCACGGTGTTCTCCAGATCTTGTTCCCAGGCAGGAATATCGGTCAGCTTCCGACTGGTGGACTTGGCTCCCAGGGAACGATATCCCTCTTCGTAAAGGGGACAGTAGGGAATATCAAAATACAAGGTTGTGTCCCAGATATCTCTTTCTGTGAAATGAAGGATTGGGCGATAGCGGGTATGTGCTGGGACAAATTCCTCTGCTTCGACTTCCTCACAGTATTCATCCTCGGCTCGGGCTTCCTGTTCATCCCATCGGATGCCTTGGAACACCACTTTCACGTTGCTGTCCTCCAGGTAGGTGTTGAAGACTACCGTCTTCATGAGGTGGTTCCCGACGTAGGACTCAGCCTCAAACGGGAATCTCTCGAGGTCAAAACCAATCCTCTCGATCTCCGCCTGGTTTCGCTCGTTCAGGTCTGCCACCACAACATCGGCGCCCAACTCGTATCCTGCAGCCTTCAAAACATCCTCGTTCCTCCCCCAGTCGAGTTCCACACCCCACTCGTTGCTGTATGTCTCCAGGAACTCTTCGATCTCTTCAAAGGCATCGCCTTCGTCTATGGTAAAAGCTTTTGGCAAGGGTAGATCGTTTTCCTGGCAGAACTGCCTGCAGATCCAAAGAGTCAACGTGCTGTCCTTCCCGCCCGACCAGATGAGGCGCATTTCCTCTGGGTCGAAGCGATCATAGGCCATTTTGAAGATCTCTTTCGATTTCTCGATCTTCTGTTTGAGCTCCTCTACCCTCTTCTCATCCAGTTCAATCTTAGGCATCTATGTCCTCCCTTTCCTTTTATTTCTGCTCCCTGTTGATCCTGGGGCGCAACTTGCTCTTCATTTCTTCCGCCATGGGCGAAGTGTCGAAGAGGTTGTTCTGCTCTTTGGGATCGGACTGCAAATCGTACATTTCCCAGCTATCGTCCTCTACACGGTAGATGATCTTAAGATCATTTTCTCGATAGAAATACACCGGCCTGTCCGTATCCTTCACTCTATGGCCCAGTTTACCAATGGCCTCGCCATAACAACCTTTCTGTGGATAGTCCTCCAGAGGAAGCAAAGATTGTCCCTGGAAATTCTCCACAGGGTCCAGTCCAAAAAGATGTACGATGGTGGGCGATATATCCAGACCACTCACCAGGGTATCGCAAACTTGAGATTCGCCCGAGCTGTAGTTGTAGATCAGAAGAGGCGAGTCAATCAACTCAGCATACATCTTTCCGTTATGAGATAACCCGCCATGCTCTCCGAACTCATCACCATGATCGCTGGTGATCATCACAACCGATTCATCTAGCACGGTGTGTTTCTTGAGAATGTCAAAAAACATCCGCGTGTGATCATCGACCTCTCGAACGCAAGCTAGATAGAGCTTCCGCAACAGGTTCACCGTTTCTGCATTGGAAACATCCCGTTTCAAGACGACCTCTTCGAATAGTGCAAGCATCTCGTCTTTGCCAAGGCCGATAGATGGATCAACGACATCCAGGTGCTCCTTCTCGGGAATGTACGGCTCGTGGACGTCCATATAGTGAGTCCACAGGAAGAAGGGCCTATAGTCATTGCTGCTGACGTGAGAGGAAAGCCACCTATCTACCATTTTGTTAATGGCATCCCCTTTGATGAAGGGGCTGATGGGAGAAACCTCCTCTTCCATGGAGTCATAGAACTTGTTCCAACCGCGGCTCCATCCAAAGTATTCGCCCAGGTAGGGATTTGAATGGAATGCTGCGGTGACTATTCCAGCCCGCTTGAGCACTTCCGAAATGAGTGTCCTTTTCAGTGACAGGCTTTCTGTTCGCTTCTCTTCTTTGGCATGGTCGAAATAGTAGGACGAGGTTAGTATCCCTGGAAAGGAAGCCTGGGTATATGGGGCAACGGTTTGGGCTTTAGTGAACTTGACACTTCTTTCCGCAATTGAATCAATGAAGGGGGCTACCCCTTCTCGGCTGCCATAACACCCAAGAACATCTTTTCTTAAGCAATCTATTGTCAAGAGGACGACGTTCTTCATCTCTGCCTATGTCTCCTTTTCATTAACGCTCCCTTACGGCATAACATGGAAGATACAGGCGGTTGCGTTCCAGGTAGCCAATCAGGTCTGTACCAGAGGCTCAGTTAAGTCTGCACTCCCAGCACCAATCCTGCTCCTAGCAGCAATAACACCAACAGGGAAACCAGCGCAAAACGCCACCAACCAATACGCGCATATCCATAAACCAGCATAGCAACTCGTGCCACAGGTGTCATGATCAACAACAGCAGTCCCAGGTAGATCAAACCTATGCCATCGGCCTTAAAGGCCTGGCCCAGGGCCTTACCTGGTGTAAGAGCGAATTCTGACAGCGGCGTACCCTGGATGAGCACGATGGACAATCCCAACATAAGCAAAATGGCACTTATGGATACACCGGCGAGGAGTATGTCATGAATAAGGTGATCGACCCAATGCTCTTTATCTAACTCCATCATGTCTCCAACCGGTCGAACCCTTGATCACAGAGATCCCGCCTGCATGAACATCTGCCAGGCCACCAGCAAAAGGAAGACGACAAAGATTGTTTGTACAAGTCGCCCCGATAACCGTTGACTCACCAGTGAACCAACAAAAGAGCCTGCCAATACCCCCAAAATCACAGACGCAGTCAATACCGGACGGACATCACCTCGGCCGTAGTAGATAAATGCACTGGAAGCAGCAGTGACCCCTATCATGAAGTTGCTCGTCGCCGTAGCCGCTTTCATAGGCACGCCACAGACCATGTTGATCACCGGCACCTTGATCCAACCACCACCAACTCCCAACAGGCCAGAGACATTGCCTGCAACCAAGGAACCCATAACCCCAAGCAGTGGCCGTCGAATTCGATAGATTACCCACCCCCTCTCACCAGGATCATAGCAACAAGACCCCAGCAAGCCAAGATCAGCCTGTGCACTGACTGATGTTTTCCCTATGTCCCCCTCTGTGGCCTGGATGACTGCGTTGCCCTTCCTGGCCTTCTTCGCTTTCCATCCCATCATCATGGCGACCACCACCACGGCCACAGCGAATATTCGCATGAGTGCCAGGCCCGAAAGCCATCCGGCAGTTAAAGCGCCCAGCATACCGCCCAATACCGTTGCCACCTCCAAAACCATCCCCAGGCGCATGTTTACCAGACCTTTATCAACGTTTGTCGAGGCCACCGCACTGGAAGTAGCTATAACGCTGATGATACTGCTCGCAACGGCGTGATGCATAGGAATATGGAAAACGAGAACGAGGACTGGCACGAGGAACACTCCGCCTCCTATACCTAAAATAGCCCCCAGCACTCCAGCCACAGTTCCTGTCAGGAACAACCAGGGAAGATTGTAAGCAATCAAACTCATATTCCTCTTTACCCTTCCCCCAAATCCCAGCACCGACACCGGTTATCATCGGTAACTACGTTCGCATTATGCCAACCGAGCCGAGTGTGCGTCTGAATGAAAAACCGCCTCCTCTAACCCTTGCCTCCTCTGCCCGTCAGTGCTGTTTGCTTGGCTTCGCCATCCCCTCAACGAGCACTTTGGCTACCTCTGGTCTCGTAAACTCCGACGGAGGCAACTCCCCCTTCCTCAGCATGGCCCGTATCCTGGTCCCGCTGAAAAAGACGTGTTCTTTTTTGCCGTGTGGACAGGTCTTGGAGGTAGCCATACACCCGCAGCGGATGCAGTAAAAGGCATGCTCGAACTTCAACGGCACGATCCCCAGCTCACCGGGCTCAAATTCATTGAATATGTATTGTGCATCGTAAGTGCCATAGTAATCTCCTACGCCAGCGTGATCCCGTCCTACGATGAAATGTGTGCAACCAAAGTTCTTGCGCATGATGGCATGGAAGATGGCCTCTTTGGGCCCAGCGTAGCGCATAGCCGTCGGCAACACGGCCAGGAGCACCCGATCCCTGGGATAGTAGTTCTCCAAGATCACCTCGTAGCAACGCATGCGCACGTCTGCTGGGACATCGTCCGCCTTCGTCGCTCCCACGATGGGGTTCAACAGCAAGCCGTCCACGATCTCCAGGGCACACTTCTGGAGGTACTCGTGCGCCCGGTGCACCGGATTGCGGGTCTGGAAACCCACCACTGTCTGCCAGCCTCGCTTGGCGAACTCTGCCCTGGTTTGGGCCGGATCCAGGCGGTATTGGAGGAAGTCGGTATACTGCCGGCGATGGAAAAGCCAAATGTCCCCCCCTAACGCCACTTCCCCCATACGATGCAAGGCGGCCACGCTAGGGTGATTGGGATCATCGGTACCGTAGACGGAGAGAGCTTCCTCCTCCTTGTCCAGGAGATACTTCTCCTCCAGGCTCATCAATGCCACAGGCGTACCGTCCTTCCCTATCAGGGCAATCTCTTGGCCCTCCACCAGTTGATCGGCGAGCTCCTGGGACACGGCCAGGGTGATAGGAATGGTCCAGGGCAAGCCGGAAGACAGGTGCATGGTCTCGATGATACTGCGGTAGTCCGCCCGGCCTATGAAGCCCGTCAGAGGGCTGTAGGCGCCCATGGCGATCATCTCCAGGTCGCACCACTGCCGGTCGTCCAGGCGCACTGTGGTCAAGTCGCGGGCGTGCTCCTGGGCGGCCTCGGCCTTCGGTCCCTTGAGAATGCGGTTAATGAGCACCCCACCGTGAGGTTCAATCGTTTGCATGAAGTTTTTGTTTTCCCTGCCCGATCGCTGTCTCTTGCTGCGCATTGTTATGAGCCGCGCGGCGCTTCCTTTGCAACGCACAGGCAATATCTGCTTTTACCTGATGTAGCCCAACATCCTCAGCCGAGCCCTGATCTTCTCACGCTCCTCTTCAGCTAGAGGAGCCCTGCTGGCTTGCGCACCCATATATCTATCACACAGCTCGCGGGCTTCTTTCCGCAATAGTTGTTCCTCCTCGTCCAAGATGTCTATGAGGTCAGCCTGCTCATCCGGATCCGACTGCAGGTCGTAGAACTCCTCTGCGCCGCCTTGGGTGCGGTTGATTATATACTTGTACCTATCCGTTCGAATGGCCTGTAATACCCCCAAGCCCCTGGGCTCGAATATCTCCTCAGCATAGGCCACCAACCCTTTTGAGATCCCACTTTCGATGGCCGGCAGCAGAGTAGTGCCGCTGAAATCCTTCACGGTAGAGAAACCCATTAGGTCTAGCACAGTGGGAGCGAAATCCACTGCCCGCACCTGGCCCCGGATTCGTTTACCTGCAGGCAGCCCCCCTCCCTTCATCACCCAAAGTATGCGCAAGTCCAGGTCGTACATAGTGCTATGCTGTGGGTAGGCGTGGCCTTCGCGCCATTGAATGGGAGGCAACGGGCGCTCGCCCAATATGGTGCCATGGTCCGACAGAATGGCGACGATTGTATCTTCATAGATACCTAGCCTCTCCAATAGCTCAAGCACCGCACCGACTACCACCCTGTCAGCAAGCTTTATCTTGGCATCATAATAGCAGTAGTCCGACAACTCTCCTTCCTTGATGTGCCCCTCAGCCAGTAATTGGTGTTCCGATCCCTCGTGGGTATGCAAAAAGTGTCCCCAAACGAAAAAAGGAGACTTGTGGTTATCTTCGATCCACTTTAGAAGTCGCGGAACCCACCAACTGCCCAGGACGAACGTCTGCTCCTGCTCATCGCCAGGATATATGAGGGTCTCCCATGCCCCCTCGCCCTCCTTTGGCTCATCGAAGAGCTGGAAGCCCCGGTCGAAACCGGACTTGGCTCCCATTAGCCCGACACCTACAAAACCCGCCGTACGGTAGTCACGGTCAATTAGCATCTCCGCCAGCGTTCTAGCCTGCAGGAAGCTGTAAGGATCGCGCATACCGTTTAATGGTGGATGGAGGCCTGTCAACATAGCTGCGTGGGATATGGGAGTAAAACAAGACGACGAGATGGCCTTTTCGAAAAGCACTCCTTCCTGCGCAATTCTATCTATGTTGGGGGTGCTGATGCGTTTGTATCCATAGGCGCTGGTGTGATCGGGTCGCACCTCATCGAGGGTCAAGAAGACTAAATTCTGTTTCTGCATCGGTTATCCTCCTACTTAGTCAAGTGATATGGTGTAGAGATAAAATGGCTTACAACCCTACCGAGGGATGACGGGCAAGATGATCCTCGAAGGATATTGACCATTGTGATACACGGTCTGGGTGGCTGCCACCAGCTCGGCATCCTCATAGAATTCGCGACCTGTGTTGTGATTGCGATCGAAGAACGGGAAGTTGCTGCTGGAGATGTCCACGCGAATGTGGTGCCCCTTCTTGAATAGATTCGCTGTAGGCCTCAGCGGAACGGTGTATTCGTAGATCTGGCCCAGTGTAATCAAACTTGGCTTCTCGTACGAGTCTCGATAGCGGGCCCGCACGATGCCATGGCATAGATTGATCGCAAACCCATCAGGGTACACGTCCACCAGCTTGGCTGTGAAGTCCGTGTCTGGCGCCGTCGAGGCAGCCCACAGCTTGACAACAACTGGCCCCGTCACCTCCACATCTTCCTCAAGCGGCTCTGTGACGAACACCAATACATCGCGACGGTGATCCAGCGGCCGCTGATCATAAGGAGCATCCTGGACATCGGGAGTACACAGGCTCATGACAGGATCCTTGGGATCGTAAACATAGCTATCCGTTGGCTCGTAGCCGGGAGGAGTTGGACTTAGGGATCCATCGCCTCGCGGCGTATTGGCTGCCCCTCCACTGTGGAGGTAATAGTCCGTATACACCGTTCTCGCCAGCGGCCACTCGTTCTCGTACCGCCACTTGTTCTCTCCCATCACAAAGAGCTTGATGGGCGGTTCATCCATGATCCCATTGTCGACGCCCTTCAGCCAGTAGTCGAACCACTGACTGAGCTCGTCAATATAATCTAGCTGGGCCTCTGTACCAAAGTCCATAACCCCAACGTTACTACGCTTGAGGTTATCGGTGTGCCCCCAGGGGCCTATCAGTAACTTTTGGTTGCGACGGGCGTGCTCGGTCATACCATTCTGTCTCATACCGGTGAAGTGATCAATGGTCCCTATACATCTATCATACCAACCCGTTATTCCGAAGGCAGGGACGTTGATCTGGCTGTGTCGCTCATGGAATCCCCAATACTCCACGTTCTGATGGCGCAGGTATGCATGATATTGATCCGCAAGGCCATAGAATATCTCCTCTGCAGGAAGCTCATCCAGAGGCAACCACCAGATCCACTTGTGTCTCTCCATATGCCAAGCCTCTACAGCTTCCTCATACGTTTGAGGCCCTGTCGTAATCCCATCTCGCCGGCGACAATCGCCTGCCATAGCATACAAGAAATCCAATCGTCGTCCCGTCTCAAAGACGCCAAAGGTGAGATCCAGAATGCGAGCAGGAATGCCAATAGGGGCCATGGCTACCAGATGTGGCGGCCGTAAGGTAGCCAATCTCCATTGGAGCAGGGCACAATAAGAGTAGCTGTAGGTACCCACCCTGCCGTTGCTATAAGGGAGGGTTGCAGCCCATTCCACACTGTCGTAGCCATCCTCAGCTTCACAGGTAATGCCGCCAAACTCCGAAATGTACTTACCGCCAGAACTATAGCGCCCCCTGACATCTTGTACAACCACCACATAACCGCGGGCGGCCAGCACAGATGCCTGATGTATACACTCCGGTCGCCGCTTGTCGTAGTGCATCCTCCGGAGAAGTACAGAAAACTGCCCATCAGCCCTGGGTCGGTAAACATCAGCTCGCAGGATGGTCCCATCCCGCATAGTGGTGCGAACGTTCTTATCGGTCTTGACATCATAACGTTCCTTTTCGGCTGGCATATTACCCTCCTCGTATGAAACGTAGTTGGCGGTGTACTAGCACCACCTCTGTCATGACGCCTGGTGGGGAGTTATTAAGAACAATGAAATATAACGATCCGCCCATTAGATCATTTTGTCTTGCGGCCGTACTCGAAGGCTAGTCTGCCAATATGGCCGACGGCTTTGTCAATCCTCGCCTCTACTTCCTTGTATGCAAGAGCCGTCAACTCCTCCAGGTTGAGCTTGCCCTGTTTCCGTGTTAGAACCGTGACCGCGATGTGCACATCGTCGCCGATGTAGATGATACCGCTGTCGTTGCGCACACCAAAGAAGGTGCCAGTCTTGTGGGCCACCTCTGCGTCTGGATCGTCAGGCGGAAGCTGAGATGGCAAGCGATCGTTTAACGTCTGATGAAGCAGTATGTCTAACGCTGTGTCGCAGGCCTCTCGGCTGGCCACTTGCCCATGAAAGAGCATACTGTTGAGGCGATTCATTGCCCGCGGCGTGGCAACGTTTACAGTGGAACCTTCTCGATAGACAGCTCCCTCAAAGTTGACGCCCCTCTTGATCCTGCTCACCTTCTCTGACCGCCTCAGCAGGCACTCCGAGGTGCCGAACACGTCCTCGAGCAGGTCGTGCACGCTCATGGTGATATTGATCTCATCCTCGCTGAAGCCCAACTCGCGCAAAGAAGTGTTTACCGCCTGGGGCCCGCCGACGAGATCCAGCACCAGGTCGGTGGCCGTGTTGTCAGAGATGATGATCATGAGCATGAGCAGGTCTTTGACGGTGGGTTGCAACCCTTCGCGCAGGAAAGCCAGGATGCCGGAGGGCGACGTCTTGTGGGCGTCTTTAAGCTCGATCCGGTCGTCCAGGCTAAAGCGACCGGCAGCGATCTGCTGCATGGCCATGACCAGGACCGGAATCTTGAACACGCTGGCGAGTTGGTAGGTGCAGTCGTTGTTAAGTAGTACCTCCTCACCGTTTTCCAGATGTTGGATAGCGACCCCAAAGGTCACCGGTATGTCCTTTACGACTTGCTGAATCTCAGCTTTCAGCGATGTTGCCTGTGACATAGAATCCTCCTAATTTGTCCGGCCTTTACCATGCCACTCCCGTTAACCGGTTGACCTTTTCTTCGACATGTATTAGCACTATCTCGTAAGGCGTGGAGCTAAGCTTACCCAGTCCCCGTAACCCTCATTCCCAGTTGTTGGGATGGTTTCCCTATTTTGTGAGAACGGTGAGAGATATTTGAGGCTTGTCCAGCCCGACCGCTGAGAAGAAGTCAGCGGCACCCAGGTCATCCAGATTGATGCCTGCGCGCTGGATTGCACCGGTGCCCTGAGGTCAGCACTTTGATCTTGCGGACCGACAACCCCAGTTTGAACCGGCTCAAGCCAATCAAGCGTTGATCACTTCATAGTGCTATTCTTCCAGATTCGCATCCCACCGCACTCGTCACACACCGTTGGACGATCTTCCGGGGTTGGCTCAGAGACCTCCTCTGTCAGGCCGGGCTCAGGTTTGGGGACCGGTGTCTCATTAACCAGCAAAGCGACCAGCGCAGACCTAGTCTTTTGGTTGAACCAGTAGTAAACGGCCCCGACACTCACACCGTGGCGGTCAGCAACCTCCTCTACGTCCACCAGACACAAGCATTTTTCCATGACCTCGACTTTCGTCTCAGCAGGAATCTTTCTGTTGGACATAGAACCTCCCTGTGGCGGGTGTTGGAAGATGCTCATCCTACCGCAGTTCGGTCCGTTCTTCAAATATCTGGCGCTATTTCACAGCCTAATGAACCATCCCGAATAGACTGAATCAGGCATCTCAGGATATACCCTAGCACAGAACACCTCCCGCCTCATCTTGCGAGATCCAGCCGTGCCAGTGACGGACCAAGTGACGACCGCTACTGTTCTCCAAACTCTAGCCAGGGTGTCTTGCTTCCTAGCCGATCGTACTCTGGCCGGAAAGGAACGACCTTCCCGCCCTTCATCACCCATGACACCTCTTTGAGCGCTGTGATGTCTTTTAGAGGATCCCGCTCGACCATGATAAGGTCTGCCAGCTTGCCCTGTTCCACAGTGCCAAGAGAGCCTTCCTTTCCCAACGCCTCAGCACCGGCTCGGGTGGCAGACTCGATAGCCTGCATCGGCGTGCAGCCCAACTTGGTCAGCCATTCGACCTCCTCGGGGATAGCAGCGCGAGGGTGCTCGTGGAAAATGGCATCGGTACCAGTGCCGATTTTGACGCCCCGCTTCAACGCGCGCTCAAATGTCTTGGGCAGCTCTTCCAGACAGCTCTCGAACCACTTGACCGCAATCTCACGTTCCTTGCGCCACAGATAAGGCAGATCTGGATCGGCCAGTTTCTTTTTGCACCACTCTGGCGCAATGTGGAGAATGAAGCAGGTGGGCACCCAGACGATGCCCTTGTCCACCATCATGTCCAGGGTCTTGTCCTCCAGAAAGGTGCCGTGGTCCATGGTGTCTACCCCGGCAACGGCCGCCATGTGGGTCCCAGGAATGGCAGCGGCGTGGCAGGCAACGCGCTTGCCGAGTCGGTGCGCCTCCTCCACCCCGGCGTTCAGTTCCTCCTGGGTGTACTCGGGCGTGTGAGTGCGATGGGTAGTTAAGAACTTGATGTGGTCGGCACCAGCCCGGATCTGCTCCCGCACCGCGGTACGAACGTCCTGGACGCCATCAGCGGTACGCATAAAGCCCTCGAGTGACGAGCCGTGCCCTCCAGTCATGCAGATACCCTTGCCAGCCACGAACAGGCGTGGGCCAAGGACGACCCCCTCGGCGATGGCTCGTTTCAGGCTCACGTCGAGATAGTCCATGGCAGCGACGTCACGGACAGTAGTGATACCGGCTTGAAGGGCCTGGCGCAGATTGTGCGCCGCGTATAGTACGGCGTAGGCTGGCGCCTCGTGGCCCATGGTGCCTGGCGCCACCATGGCAGGATGATACATGTGGGAGTGAAGTTCGATCATGCCAGGGAGAAGAAACTTTCCCTGCGCGCCAATCTGCTGAGCATGGGGTGGAATGTGCACTGCCTCTCGCGGTCCGACTTGGGCGATCTTGTCTCCGTCAACCAGAACCACGCCGCCAGGCAACGGTGCTGCACCGGTGCCATCTATCACCGTGGCTCCCAGAATAGCAATTTTCATGGAATGCGCTCCTTTTTCAGTGATGTTGCTTGTGACATACAATCCTCCTATTTAGTATTAATGTGTGAGTTGCACAAGCAAGCTGTGAGTTCTATCAAACTCACTAGCTCAAACATCTTTGACGGCTTTATGCCGTAACGGTTGATCTTTCGCTCATTTCTGAAGGCAAATCAAGATTTAACGCTTCTATTGCTTAATATTTTCCACACCTGCTCGAAAACCCGCAAATAGTTGCCGCCCAGGATCTTAAGAATCACTTCGTCCGAATGCCCTCGCTGCACCAACCGTTTTGTAATAGCTGGAACCTTAGATATGTCCTCCAACTCTCTTGGCACCCATTCCACGCCATAAAAATCGGATCCCAGCCCGACATGATCTGGCCCTATGGCATCAAGGAGAAACTCGATGGTCGCTATCACATTATCGAGATCTCCTTGACCCCAAAAGATAACGCCCAGCACACCCCCATTGCGAGCAATGGCCTCTAAACGCTCCCGGTCTCGCGACCAGTCAAAGCCAGGGCGGGGAGGTTCTTGCTGACCAGGACGCGAAAACATATAGGGGCTGGTATGTGACAGAACCACGGGTGCCTTACTTAGCTCCAGCACCTCCCAGAATCCCACCTCGTTAAGGTGGACCAAGTCGACGACGATGCCCAACTCGTTCATACGTCTAACCGCTTGCTTGCCCAGTGCGGTGAGGCCGCCCGTTTGTACACCCCGTTGAGGACCGTCGGCAAATGAATTGCGCCTGTTATGGGTCAGGCTGGCCATGCGCAGGCCCAACTTGTAGTACAGATCCAAGAAACGGAGATCAGACCCCAATGGCTCGAGCCCCTCGAAGGACAGGACGGCGCCACATTTCCCTTCGTGTTTGATGCGGTGGATATCTGCGACTGTGGTCACTAACTCGAAATCGTCATTCTCATCTGCCTCCCGATGTAACCACCAGACCATCTCTAAACCTCTTTGGAGCGCGCGTTCCAGATGGCGATCTTCCAAGTAGATGGCGCATATCTGTACTGTCAGCCCTCCCACCAGGAATTGAGGGATGCTATACTGACCTATAGTGCCAAAATAGTATGTGTGCGGCGAGAATACGGACATGATGCCCAAGGCGTCTCCTACGATGCCCAACGGAGGCTTCCATGTGGTTGGGTCTGGCACTTCTACCCGTTCGGCAAGCCGTACCTTGCCATCGGCGACAGGCATCAATATATCACCGTGTCCGTCAATCACGATAGCCTGTTTGTGTAGTTCAACTGCGTGGGCTTCCATATCCTGAGTCGACATCATATCTCCTCTCTTGGCTAAAGATCCGATTGATGGCGCGCCGTGCTCGCCGGGAGCTGCAACGCCAATCCCGCCTGCTCCTTATACTTGCCATAGGATGGGTTTGGGCTCTTCGCAGGGTTAAAGTGACTAACTTGTGGTTGGGATATGCTCCTGAATGTGGCTGGCGATGCGGTGGCTCCCGCGTTCACAGTGCTCTCTGGTCATATCTGCGGCAAGGTCTGGATCCCTTTTTCTCACCGCAGCGATGATCTGATCGTGTTCCTGCAAAACCTCCTGGCCCCTGCCTGGAACGACTGTCCAGCCATCGCTCCAGGGTATTCTTGTCCATAGATTGGTAATTAGATCATATAAAATCCGACATCCAGATGCCTTATACAATGTCATATGGAATTGCCGATTTACATCTCCAAGCTGCTCTAGCGCGTTTCCCCTCAAAAGATCAGCCATTTGTTGATGCAATTCTTCCAACTCACGTAGTTCGTCGGGCCCAAGATTTGGGACTGCCAGCCTAGTTGCCAGAGCCTCGAGAACGCCGCGGATCATATAAACCTCTTGAATAACGTCTGCACTAAGCTCAGCTACCCTGGCGCCTTTGTGGGGGACATGTTCGATTAATCCCTCTGTCTCTAATTGCCTCAGGGCTTCCCTAACAGGCGTTGAACTGACTTCCAAGTGATTAGCCAGTCCGTCTTGCGCAAGCCGTTCGCCTGGCTTAAGTGTCCCCGAGAGGATGGCCTCTCGTACTATCTCCACTACGAAATCCTTCTTTGTCTTGTACTTAGGCATTCGTTTCATGGCTCAATCCTTTGCTTTGTTAAGCCAAATCCACCTTGGGTCGGGGCAGGTTATAGGAATCAGTACAGAGCCCCGTGTAGGTGTCCAGCGGGTACATGGGTGTCACCGACAAGGGCCACCCTTCAGCATAAAAGACGCAAAACCAAACTTACAGTCGAGGTTTTGGCAGAGTGAGCAACAGCGCAGGAGACGTGCCCGGCTGAACGATCTCCCTTCCCTTCAGTTCGGCGGCGATGCGGTGTCCGCCCCAGCCGAAGAGGCGCTGCAGGGTGAAGATAATGCCCACCACTACGTCCGGCACCAGATAGTGAATGGTGTGCGGCCGCTTCGACTTGGGGCGCAAGGCGGCGAATCCTTCCCACTCGGCGGTGCGATGCCACTACCGGATGTTGCTGGCGCACAGAGGGAAGTGCCACGGCTTGGTCGGCTGCCAACGAGCCAGAGTCAACTCCACAGCCCGCTTCTCGGGCACCTGCTCCTGCAATCTCCGATAAGTGCGCACCACCTTGACGCGGAACTTGAACTACCGCTGCTCGGCGCGGGCTTGCGGCTATGTACTATATATTATGCATAGTATAACTCAAAAAGAGATTTTTGTCAAGAAGCTCCTGGGAGGAAGTGTATTTCACTTTTCGGAGCGAGTTGTGCAATCCACCTGAAGATACGCTGAATGAGCACTCAAAAACCGCCTGAAACGCTCTAAAATGCTCATTTGCTATGGCCCCCGGGGAAACCTGCCCCAAAACTGATACTGATAATGCACCTCTGGGAGGTCGAATTCGGGAAGTTTTAAGGTCGGGGAAATGAAAGACAACGGCAAGCCATGTACCGACCACGCCTGCCGTTGTCTTATCACAGGTTGTGCTGTTATGGTAATGCGGAACAAAAAGCTCAGCCTAAAGGAGGCCGCAAAGCTCCTCCCCCTATGAGGGAGAGGCTGGAAGGGGGTGGACCCGTCACCTGAAAGCGACGGCACTGGACAAAACCGGGATGGGTTTTCAGTGAAGAGTGCACCCTCCCCTGGCCTCTCCCTGCGAGGGAGGGGAGATGTGGCTTACTTGCCGTACTTCTCTCGCTCGGCAGCGATGAATTCTGCGAAGGTGGGATCGGAGGGGCGCATCAGGCTGTCCAGTTCGCTCAAGTCAGCGGCCTCGAACTTGGCCAGCCAGCCTTCGCCGTAGGGGTCCTCATTGATGATGGTGCTTTCCCACTCGATCTCCTCGTTGGCCTCGGCGATCTTGCCGCTGATGATGGCTTTGACACGGCCCACCCACTTGCCCGATTCCATGGACATGAAGGGCTTGCCTTGCTCCACGTCGCGGCCCACGCGCGGCACCTCGGCGTAGACGATCTCGCCGGCCAGGTCCTGCCCAAAGTCGGTCAGCCCCTGGGTGACAATATCGCCCTCCACCATGGCCCAGTTGTGCTCCTGGTCGTAATAGAGATCGTCGGGGAATTCGTACTTATCAATGTTCATGGTTCTGCTCCTTTCTTTTTTAGGACTCCATCGCCCGCCAGACGAACTCGCTGACGTCTATCGTCCGCAGGCGGATTTTCTCCCGGCGGGCGGAGGTCAGCAGGGTGCGCTTGCACTGCTGGCAAGCGGTCACGATCCATTTGGCTCCTGTGGCCTGGGCCTGCTCCATGCGCCGCCGGGCCACTGCCGCCGTCAGTTCACGGTCAGCCATCTCCACGTCGCCGCCCCCGCCGCAGCATAGCGAGCGCTCGCGGTAATCTTCCATCTCGGTGAAGGAGATGCCGGGCACGCTGTTGATGATCTGCCGGGGTGCGTCGTAGATCCCGCTGGTCCGCCCCAGGTCGCAAGGGTCGTGGTAGGTGACCGGGTCGGGGAAGCCCTTGAGATCGATGCGGCCGGCCTCAATCAGATCGGCCAGCAGCTCGGTGGCGTGGATCACCTCGAAGCCCAGCGGCTCGCCGATAATGCGTGGGTAGTCATGCTTCCAGGTGTGGAAGCAGGAGGGGCAGGCAGCCATCAGCTTCCTGGCCCCCAGAGACCGCACGGTCTCTACGTTGTGACGGACCAGCTCTGCGGCCCACTTCCCCATGCCGGCGATCACCAGTGGGAACCCGCAGCACCACTCGTCACCGCCCAGAGTGGTGAAGTCCACCCCTGCCTGCTCCATGATCTGGGCCATGGTCTGAGGCACGCTGTAGACCATGGGATAGAAGGCAGCCACACAACCCATGAAGTAGACCACTTCGGCCCCCACCCGATGATCCATGCCCTTCGGCACGTGTTCCAGGTTGGCACTCCAGCCCAGCCGGTTCTCGTTGGGGTCGCCG
>Ga0268281_1000737_pt1 | contig 22545 bp, 19 predicted proteins | sample saktaG_10_FD_190134 | JGI IMG/M metagenome (GOLD analysis project Ga0268281, IMG submission 190134) | Saline water microbial communities from Sakinaw Lake, British Columbia, Canada - sak_2011_5_24_50m | ecosystem: Environmental > Aquatic > Non-marine Saline and Alkaline > Saline ...
CGTGCGCTTGCGTCAAACCCGAAACTGCTTCTGCTTGATGAACTCACAACAGGGCTCAATCCCAAAGAGAGCAGCGAAGCGGTGAACCTGATCAAAAAAATCCGTCTGAACGGGACCTCGATTTTGATCATCGAACATGTCATGAGCGTCATCATGGGAGTTTCTGACCGGATCGTAGTGCTGGACCATGGCGAAAAAATTGCCGAGGGCAGGCCGTACGAAGTAGTGAACAACCAGCAGGTTATCGATACCTACCTGGGCGACCTTGACGTATTTTAAGAGGGTGTACTATGCTCGAAATTTCCGGGCTTGATATCTATCACGGAAACATACAGGTTGTCTGGGACCTCAGTCTTTCGGTCAACGAAGGGGAGATGGTGACCCTCATCGGGCCAAACGGATCCGGGAAGACAACGACCGTTGAAACGATTGCAGGGCTGAACAAAAACGGTCGCGGCACGATCCGGTTTAACAAAGAGAATATCTTCGGGATGAAACCCTACGAGATCTTCAGTAAAGGGCTGGCGCTTGTTCCCGAAAAGCGGGAGATATTTCCAAAGATGCCGGTCTTGGAGAACCTGATGCTCGGTGCGGGTGACCGTACCGCATGGAAAGACAGCCTTCATCATGTATTCACACTCTTTCCGGTTCTCGAGGAACGGGAACAGCAGATGGCGGGTACCCTTTCCGGTGGCGAACAGCAGATGGTCGCCATAGGGCGTGCCCTGATGTCAGACCCAAAACTCCTCATCCTTGATGAACCCTCAACCGGGCTCTCGCCCCTGCTGGTATCACAGGTGTTCCGTTCACTGGAGCGGCTGGGTAATGAAGGCATGACGGTGCTCCTCCTTGAACAGAACGTCCGCCACGCCCTCGACATGTGCAAACGGGGGTATGTCATTGAAAACGGCAGGATCGTGCTTGAGGGAAGGGCAAAGGACCTCATGCACGAAAAGCACATCCAGAAAGCGTATCTCGGGATCTGACCGGCATACGGTTTCAGGAATTTTTCATTTTGTTGAATGAACCTCCCGTTGTCAGGTAAAAAACACTCGTGTGTGTATGAATTTCAGTACTGTATACCGGCAGTTCCATACCGGTTTTTTCAAAACACAAAGGATTTATCAGATTTTTTCGCATCTTTAACAAATGGGTAATTCGAACAATTCTTTTTTTAAGATCATCAAATCCCTCGGGGTTGTTTTCGGGGATATCGGGACAAGCCCCATCTACACGATCGGCGCCATCCTCCTTTTCATCCTGCCGACCGTTGACAATATCCTCGGGCTCCTCTCCCTCATTGTCTGGTCGCTCGTCATCGTCATCACGGTGCAGTATGCATGGCTTGCCATGTATCTCGGAAGCAAGGGCGAGGGGGGGACAATCGTGCTCAAGGGGCTTCTTACCTCCAGTCTGAAAAACCTGCACGCGATCTCGTTTGTATCAGTCCTTACGATCATCGGGGTGGCCCTTTTCATCGGGGACGGGGTGATCACCCCGGCGATCAGTATCCTCTCAGCAGTCGAGGGTATCCGGCTGATCCCGGGATTTGGCGGGATCTGGGGCGGGTGGATTCTTTTCACCGGTATCTGCATTGCAGTTGCCCTGTTTGTCTTCCAGAAAAAGGGGACGGAGCGTGTCGCCTGGGCATTCGGGCCGATCATGCTGGTCTGGTTTCTCTCTCTCGCTATTACTGGGATCATCTCGATTGCTTCCGCCCCGCAGGTCCTGCTCGCCCTTAGTCCGGTATATGCTATCGGCTTTCTGATGCAGAACGGGATCGGCTCCTTCTTCGTCCTCTCTGCCGTCCTCCTCTGTGTTACCGGGGGTGAAGCACTCTATGCCGATATGGGGCATCTTGGGAGAGAGCCGATAATAAAGGGATGGTACTGCATATTCCCGGCACTTGTCCTCAGCTACCTCGGGCAGGGAGCCTATGTCCTCAATAATCCGGAAGCGCACACTGTCCTCTTCAGCATGGTGCAGGGGCAGGCAGCGCTGCTCTATGTCCCGTTCCTCCTCCTCAGTATCTGTGCAACCGTCATCGCATCGCAGGCGATGATCTCGGGCATGTTCTCGATCATGTACCAGGGGATGATGACCCGGATCATCCCCAAGATGAAGATCGACTTTACCTCGCCGGAACTGAGATCCCAGATTTACATCGACGCAGTGAACTGGATGCTTCTTGCTGCCGTGCTCGTTGTGATGCTGGAATTCAAAACCTCAGAAAACCTTGCATCCGCGTACGGCCTTGCCGTTGCCGGCACCATGACCATCTCGGCGATCATGATGACGATGATCTTCACGATGAGGCTGGATATTACAAAAGCTGTGATCTCATCTGTATTGGTCATTGTTGACCTGATCTTTTTACTGTCGGCGCTTCTCAAGATCCCCCATGGCGCGTACTGGTCCTTTTTAATCGCGGCAGTTCCGTTAATTATCATCGTGACCTTCATCCGGGGCCAGGATCATCTCCACGCCATGCTCAGGCCGGAAAGCTTAGAGGAATTCCTTCCGGAGTACCGAAAGAAGTATGCAGATCTCCCCAAGGTCCGGGGGACCGCACTCTTTTTCACCTCAAACAAACAGCACATCTCGCCCTACATCGCCCAGGTGATGTTCAAAAACGAGATCCTGTATGAAGAAAATATCCTGGTATCCATCCGGATCACCGATCACCCGTTCGGTGTCCAGACAGACTATGACTGTGACCTCGCACCGGGCCTCAATGCGTTTATGATCACGGCCGGCTACATGGAGATTGTTGATATCATCGGGCTCTTGCGGGCAGACGGCATCAATGAGAAGACCATCTTTTACGGCATGGAGAATATTGTCAGCGACAGGTTCTTCTGGAAACTGTACGGGATCCTCAAGAAAGTGACCCCGGCGTTTGTCCACTTTTATGAGCTGCCGTCAGAAAAGATCCACGGGGTCATCACCCGGGTCAGGATGTGAGATCTACCCTTATTATGTTGGTTCTGACAAGTCAGCCTGAGGTTTTGCTCCTGCTTCTCTCTTTAGGGAACAGGCCGGCTTTGCATTTTGTGCTTTCCGCTGCGATTCTCTGCATTACCGGCGCGAATTGCTCTGTGCTTAAAGGGATCATCCGGAACAGGACCCGGTTTTGTAATCATGCGTTCTTCCAGTTCCCCTGCATGATACACCAGAACACTGACCGGCCCGCCCTGCAAAACCCGCTGCTTCCGAATGTCGTGCATTTTCTGGTCATGCTGGAGATTATGCACGGTAAAATATTCATGAATGGTTTCGAGGAAAGATATCTGGTGTGTTAGGGAAGCGTTTTCATACTCTTTGATTTCCCGGGCAAGGGCAAGGCACTCGTCATCGGAGATATCCTGACCATAGCGCCCGTGATCGTTCAGTCGTGCGAACTGTTGCCATGTCACTTTTCCTGCCCAATCCATATTACGGCGGAGCATGTGGGGGTAGATGCGGCAGACAGAAAACCGTCTGTCGTAGATCCGGCACCTGCCGTTCTCAAGAAACCAGCATGACCCTTCTTTATCATTTTTCATCCGGAGTGCATATCCCGATACATACAACGTACCGTTCTGGTCACAGAATTCGGGGTCCGGGGCGGGTTCGAACGCAGCGGGATCGATTTTTCTCACTTCGGTTACATCGTGATCCAGCAGAAAGATGTGCCCGTTGACGGTTCGGGTGCAGCATGTCCCGCAGCGTGTGCACCGGAACCCGGCCGCCTTGATCTCCCCTGCCAGACGTTCCAAGGGGTACGCAAAGAGACGGTTGCGCTCCTGCATCAGTGCGATAATGCGATAGGGGATCGGGAAAGGGGAAGAAGTACCCATCAGCTCCCCTTTGGTCTTCGCATCCAGACATCCACCTGCCGGAACGGGATCTCGATTCCCTCCTTTTTGAACCGTTCATCGATCCGTAAATTGACGTAGTCCTTGACATCCCATGAGTTGTCATAGTTGTTTGTCCAGAGAATGAGTTGTCCGTTCAGACTCGATTCCCCGAACTCAAGAAAATACACTGATGGGGCTGGATCCGATAACACCCATGGAGTCTTCTGTGCTGCTTCACAGGCAATTTCAAGGAGAATTTTTTTTATCCGTGGCATATCGGTTCCGTACGCGACGGAGAACGGGATCCTTACCTTGAGTTTGACATCCGGCATCGCGTAATTAACGACAATACTGGATGTCACTTTGGCATTTGGAATCGTGATAAGCTCGTTGTCAAGGGTCTTCATACGGGTACTTCTTGGGCCGATACTCACAATATCCCCGAAAAAATCATCGATTTTTACACGATCCCCGATCTTGAAAGGCTTGTCCACCGTAATGATCGCCCCGCCAAGAAAATTTGACAGTATATCCTGGGCAGCTAGGGCAAGGGCGATACCTGCAATCCCTGCCCCGGCAAGGAGTGGTGTAATATCGATTTTGAAATTTGCCAGAATCAGGAGAAGGGCGGCAAACCAGATCAGGTACTTTGCGATAATCTCGAGCAGTGGCAGCAGCCGGTCATCGAAGTCGGTATCCGTCTTCGCTGCCACGACTGAACCATAGGTTCGTAACAGGTTATACGAAAATGACGAGACAATCCACGCCCCGATCAAAATGAAAAATGCATTCACGTAATGGTCAACGGCAAATCCGGCGACAGTTTCAGGCAGGATCCCAAAATGGGTCACTGCGATGTATATCGAGCCGGCAAGGATCGTGATAACCAGCGGTTTTCCGAGTGCAGCCAGCAGGATGTCATCAAGTTGCGAATCGGTCTCGGATGCCTTTTTCTTCAGCCAACAGATAGTGAAGTGGGCGCTTCCCGCAATAACGAGGCCGAAAATAATGGTGATGCCTGCAAATACTATTCCTGTATCCATCATATCCCCTTCTTTGTCTCAATCTCTGTGATAATAAGCCAGTTCATACCGGTCACCCTCTTACAGTTTCTTGTACCAGACATTCATGCTCTCCAGTGACCCGCAGATGTTGGTATTGTTGGGAAGCATCCCCCCGTACTGGTAGCCTGCGCGGGCAAAGGTCATGTTGATCGGGTATGACGTTCCCCGGGCAATCGTGTACGCAAGCTGGATCTCCTCTTTTTTCATCTCTGTTTCCATGGCATGGAGGAGACTGCCGGCAAGTCCCTTTCCCTTGAACTGCGGATCGGTTGCAAAATCCGTCATCTCTGCGTTCCGTGCATCAGCATTGATCTCGCAGGATGCAACCGCTACTATCCGTTTCGACTGGTGGATGCAGAAATACCGGATACCATCTTTCATGGTTCCGGTGATAAAATCCGGATCAAATATGGGGAACGGGTACGTCTCGAATACAGAACGGAAGAGCGCTGCGATCTCTTTTGCATCTCCAGGGTGGGCGTGCACCAGTGAAAATCCCGCAGGCAGCTGGGGATGATATTCCTTCTGCGCATACCCAAACGCCGCAGACAAAACATCGGCAATCTTCTGGGAATCGGCTGCCTGGCTTCGTTCGGGGTCAAAGTATTTCGCCATGAAAACGGCAGTGTCTGTCCCATGGTAGTAAAACGGGACCGTCGCTTCAGCTACATAACCGGCATCGGCAAAGACCGCTGCCGATGATTCGGGCACTTTTACGAAAATTTTGGAATGGCCATCTTTCCTTGCAAGATCATCGAGCGGCCGGATTATATCCGGTATGTCTTCACGGGATAACCTCATGACATAGACCCGTTTGTTGAAATGGCCATGCTGGACGATACTTTTTCCTATCTGCTGGATTACATCACTCGTCATTGTCCTGTCTCCTGTCAATCCGTGCAGTATTTTCCGGAATGAGTGTGGTTGTTTTATCATAATCGGCAAGCAGTTTGGCCACACCGACGACTTTTGATTCATCAGCCCGGTCAATGTTCAGCTGGAGCTTGCAACCGTCACAATCACCATCGCAGAATATCCGGTCATAGTTCGCCGGTTCCTGGTAGGTACAGATCATCCCTTCGTAATTGCGCAGTACGACCTTGTGTACCGACCACGTCAGCAGGTAGTTGGGGAATACGGGGATCTTTCCTCCTCCGCCGGGTGCATCGATGACATAGCGGGGCACGGCAAAACCGCTGGTATGACCTACAAGGTTCTCCATAATCTCGATTCCTTTGGAGACCGGGGTACGGAAATGGCTGATGCCTTCTGACAGGTCGCACTGGTACAGGTAATACGGGCGGATACGGTTTTTCACGAGCTGGTGGACGAGCGCTTTCATAATCCGGGGGCAGTCATTGATCCCGGCAAGGAGTACGGACTGGTTCCCGAGCGGGATGCCGGCATCGGCGAGTTTTGCGACTGCAATCTGTGCGGACTCGGTCATCTCCTTGGGGTGGTTGAACTGCATGTTCACCCAGAGCGGGTGGTGTTTTTTCAGCATGGCGACAAGCTCATCAGTGACCCTGAACGGGAGCGTGACCGGTACACGGGTCCCGATCCGTATTACTTCAATATGCGGGATGGATTGGAGCTCGGTTAAGATCCAGTCAAGGTAATCATCGCTCAGCATGAACGGGTCGCCGCCTGAGAGGAGCACGTCGCGGATCTGCGGCGTGTTCCGGATGTATTCAATGCCCGCAAGGATCTCTTCCCTGTCAGGAATCGAATCAACATCGCCGACTTTGCGTTTCCGGGTGCAGTGCCGGCAGTACATCGCACAGGTGTTGCTGACAAGGAAAAGCACCCTGTCGGGATACCGGTGCGTGATGCAGGAACACGGGCTGTCTTTATCCTCTGCCAGAGGATCGGAGAGCTCGTAATGTTCGACGATCAGCTCTTGGGGTGACGGGAATGCCTGCTTGAAAATCGGATCGTTCTGGTAATCATTCACATCAATGAGCGAGAGGTAATAGGGGGTGATGTTTAAAGGAAATTTATCGATCGTCTTCTGGAGCTGTTCCCGTTCCTCCCTGTTGAAACGGATTCCAAGAACCTGCTCAACTGTGGCAAGATCCCGGATTGCATGTCGGAGCTGCCACCGCCAGTCCTTCCAGAACTCGGGAGTCTTCTCAGAATCAATGGTCTTTTTAATGATCGACAGATCATCCTGTTTTTCTCCCCCCTCATATAATCCCCTCAGGACAGATACAATGTCCTTTACCCTGTTTTTTACCTGCCCTCCAAGGTCCTTGACGGAAAGTAAGGTCTCAACAGATACACCGCCTTCTTTTGGTTCTTTTATGACACCTGATTTGCCAATCATGATAACCTGCCCCTCCTTTAAAACAGCCAGTGCATCTTCGGTATCTTCAGGGGCAGGAGATCACCGATATGGCCAGCATGGTGCCGGTAATCATCGAACCAGCGTGCCATCGGGTTGCTCTTAAAGACCAGCATCTTCCCGATGTCAGCGTGATCTGCCGCCTGGTGGTAACGCATATAGACATGGTTTGCAGTCTTTCCCACAATCTCGATCTTGCCGGTAGCATGTGACATCACGAACCGGGCGCGTTTTGCAAGGCCGGAACAGGCCTGCCATGCCTGCTGGATGATCTCGTACGACCGTTCCACCGGTGTCTGGAATAACAGGTTCCCCAGTGACGGACGGCACTGGAAGACATAGTACGGGGAGATGCCGGCAAACGAGAGTTTCCGGAAGAGCTGGGTGAAGATGGCCGGATAGCTGTTCACCTCATTGAGGACCGGTGTCTGGTTGACAACAATAACACCTGCCCGGTGCAGCTTCTCGATCGCCTGCATCGAGGCATCCGTCATTTCCTTTGGGTGGTTGTAGTGGGCCATGACGTAGATCCGTTTTTCCGGTGTACTGTACCGGGACAGGACTTCGGTAAGGCCGGGGTCATTGAGGATCCGGTAGGGATTGTAAGCCGGCATCTTGCTGCCGATCCGGATGATGTTAACGTGTTCAATCTCACGCAGTTCTTTTAAGATCGCCTCCAGCCGTTTTGTTTCCAGCATGAACGGATCGCCGCCGGTTAAGAGGACATCGGTGATCTCAGGATGGGTCTGGATATACTCAAGCCCTGCCGATATATCCTTGATGGTCTCGCGCTCGCTATTGATAAAAAGCCGTTTCCTGAAACAGAACCGGCAGATGCCGCCGCAGACATCGGACAAGAGAAGCAAGCCGGTCTGGGCATATTTGTGCTGGAGGCTAGGGAGTTTTGTATAATCTTTCTCGCAGGAAGGGTCCAGGCAACCCCCGCCTTTGAGTTCGCGGGGATCGGGAATGACGATCCGGCGGAGCGGGTCGTGCCGGTCTTTCCAGTCAATCAGGGACAGGTAATAGTCATTGGCACGGAAGGGAAACGTCTCGCAGACCGTTTCCATATCCTGCCTCTCCTTGGGCTCGAGCCCGACGAAGTTGTCGAGCTCGTCAACTGAATGTAAATACTTAACGCTCATATATATACCTCATTTGGGGTCATCCGCCCGTTACATAGGACAGGTGGGCGCTGCTCAAGGTTGGATGAAATACAGTGATAGTATGCTGTGGTCGCAGCACCCGGTAACCTTTCCTTGGGACTTATATTTTAAACCCTTTCCGATTATACAATATAATACGGAAATTGATATCCTGTACAGGATTGCATCTTCACAACCAGGCCAAAGATTCCAAAAAGGGAGATCACAAAGATTTTCAACACTCTCCAAAAATACGTGTTATATCCCAGAAAAAGGTACTTACCGCTATAAACGGGGTAATCCATGCTATCTGCCAAACACAGCAACCAACCACCGGTGATACAGAAACTCATTTCCCTTGCATCGGGCCCCTATATTGTGATAGTGATCGCACTGACTATGGTTTTGGTCTATGCGATCGATATCATGACTCCTCTGGGAGTGCCCATCTGGCTGGTCTATTTTATTCCCCTGTTCCTGTCCTTCTGGTCAGACAGGTACTATGCAATTCCCTCGGTTTGTATTGTTACCCTGCTCTTCCTCTCAGCAGGTTTTGTCTTCTCTCCCCCGGGCATACAGACTGCCACAGCCCTGTTCATGCGAACGGCATTTTCTGTGGTGTTCATCGGTACATCAGCGGTACTCTGGATGATACGCCGCTAACAGATCCGGGCAGAAATTCTGCAGCAATCTTAAGATGGCCACCGTTCATGGGAGGGGGGTTGCCTGTCGGAACAGGGTTTCATTGTTCCGGTTATATGTCCGGCAGGCGTGTCAGATGTTGCCTGAAAAAGGCATAATATAGTTGAACCTGAATACGTTGCTTATAAAAGGCATGCGGAATCATGGGATTATTCTGGTCGGGTAGAACGGGAGATCGTTATCGATGACGGGTGGCACGATACAATCGGATATGGCAGCAGAATCGCCCGGACCCGCCCATGGATCCATGACCGGGCTGACCACTGCCGGGGTCATTGAGCTCCGGAAACGGTACGGCTTCAATGATATTCCCAAAGAAAAGAAACACCCGCTGCTCAAATTCCTGTCATATTTCTGGGGTCCGATCCCGTGGATGATCGAGATCGCTGCAATCCTCTCGGCAGCAATTACGCACTGGGACGACTTTGCCATCATCCTCCTCCTGCTCATCATCAACGCGGTTGTCGGTTTTTTACAGGAACGAAAGGCGGAGAACGCCATTGAACTCTTAAAAAAGCAGCTTGCGCCCAATGCCCGTGTGCTACGGGACGGCACATGGCAGGAGATCCCGGCCCACGAACTTGTGCCCGGGGATATCATCCATATCCGGCTTGGGGACATTGTGCCGGCAGATGCCGTACTGGGCAACGGGAAATACCTCCTTTGCGATGAATCGGCACTGACCGGTGAATCCCTCCCGGTTGAGAAGAAGCCGGGCGATGCTGTATACTCCGGATCCATCGTCCGCCAGGGCGAGATGGATGCGAGGGTTACAACCATCGGGATAAACACATTTTTTGGCAAGACAGCCCGGCTGGTCCAGGTGAAATCACCGCAAAGCCATTTTCAGGCTGCTGTCGAGCGGATCGGCAACTATCTCATCATCCTCGCTATCGTTCTGGTCAGCATCGTTATTACCGTTGCACTCCTGAGGTCTGAATCCTTCCTGGTAACACTTCAGTTTGCCCTCATCCTTGTCGTAGCGGCAATTCCCGCAGCACTTCCGGCGGTAATGACGGTAACCCTTGCCGTTGGAGCCGTGGCCCTTGCAAAAAAAGAGGCGATTGTCAGCCGGCTCACCGCCATAGAAGAGATGGCCGGCATGGATATCCTCTGTTCCGATAAGACCGGGACCATTACGCAGAACTCCATCAGTATTGGTGAGATCAGAACCTTTCCTAAGGTTTTGGAACAGGACGTCATAATCGCGGCAGCACTGGCCTCAAGAAAAGAGAGCAATGATCCTATCGATGTGGCGGTTTTTTCACGGTTTGATCGTCTCACGCCCCGCCTGGATACTGCCATTCCTGAAACACTGGATTTTGTCCCCTTCGATCCGGTTGCCAAATTCTCAAAGGCCACCGTTCGGGAACGATCGGGCAGCACATTTGAAGTGGCCAAGGGGGCGCCGCAGGCAATCGCGTCCCTTGCCGGGACAGACGCTGTTCCCGCCACAACGCTGGAGGGGTGGATAACAGGGTTTGCAGAGAAAGGATTCCGTGCTCTCGGGGTAGCGCAGACCGACAGTTCCGGAACATGGCAGTACCTCGGCCTGATAGGACTTTTCGATCCGCCCCGTGAGGATTCTGCGATCACGATAAATGAGGCAAAAAAACTTGGCGTGAACGTGAAAATGGTGACGGGGGATCATATTGCCATTGCACAGGAAATCTCTGCACGGGTGGGCCTCGGCCGGAACATCCTTTCCCGGACTACATTGATTGCCGGTGAGGGAGAAGAAGCCCGGAAACAGCTGGAGTCTGCCGATGGGTTTGCCCAGGTCCTTCCTGAAGACAAGTTCCAGATCGTAAAAATCCTGCAGGGAGGCGACCATATCATTGGCATGACCGGGGATGGCGTGAATGATGCGCCGGCACTCCGGGTGGCAGATGCCGGCATTGCAGTCGCCGGTGCGACCGATGCAGCAAAGTCTGCTGCGGATATTGTCTTAACAAAACCCGGACTCTCGGTGATCATTGATGCGATCAAGAGGAGCCGGGAAATATTCCGGCGAATGGAAAGTTATGCAGTCTACCGGATCGCCGAGACGGTCAGGGTCCTGATCTTCCTGACCCTATGTATCGTACTTTTGAATTTTTACCCGGTTACTGCACTCATGATCGTCGTTCTGGCGATCTTAAACGACCTCCCCATCATGATGATCGCATTCGATAACGCACCGGTCGCAGAAAAGCCCGTGCGCTGGCAGATGAACCGTATCCTGACCATCGCAAGTATTCTTGGGATCCTGGGTGTTGTCTCAAGCTTTATCCTCCTTTGGCTTGCAAAGGAATATTTCCTCCTTGATGCCGGTGTCATACAGACTCTCATCTTCCTCAAGCTTGCTGTCGCCGGTCACATGACAATTTACCTTGCCCGCACCGGCCAGCAGCATTTCTGGGAGCGCCCGTTCCCCTCGCTGGCTCTTTTCGGCACAGCAGAAATTACACAGGTAGCCGCAACCTTCATCGCGATCTATGGTGTCTTCATGACACCAATCGGCTGGTCACTTGCGCTTATTGTCTGGGGCTACGCATTGGTGTCCTTCCTGATCAATGACCAGATCAAAGTATGGTTGTTTAAGAAGATCCACCCCTATTCATAGAATACCGGATCTATCAGACTATCGGTAAACAGGCTGGTCCCTTGTCATGAAGATGACAGTGCCGGAGAGTAGAATCAGACCGGGGAATCCGGCACAGGTTGTGCTGCAGATCTCCCTGCCATCCCGAATTTTTTAAAGACTACTGCATAGATCCTTCTGACCGGTGTCCGCTCCAGCAGGATGACGAACACCGAGCAGATCATGATACTGAAAAGGATGACCGCATAGGTCGTTGTCTCGATGAACAAACCCCCGGCAACGCCCGCCTGGAGCGGGATTGCCGCGAGTGCTGCAGCAGCAAGTCCCTTTGGGATCATGATGGCCATCACGCTTGCATCCCACACCGAGATCTTCCGTGATATGGAGAAGTACACAAGTATGATCCGGATCACGAACAGGGCAAGGACGATTGCACCGCCGATGATAAACGATTCCGTGTTGGTGAATTTGATCGAGAGCCCGATATAGATAAAGAAGAACGTTTTTAAGAGCTGGACCAGCTGGGAAAGAAATATCGTTTCCGTAGGATTGAGTTCAACCTGCGATATGTCCTGCGCACAAGGGAAAACACTGGATATCTTGAAGGAGTCGAGGTTTCCGAGCGTAATACCGAAGGCCAGTGCGGCAATTGCACCGGAGTATCCCAGCATGTCCACAATGCCGTAGATGATGAACAGAAATGCCGGGGTCAGGAAGATGCTTTTGATATTGCCCAGCCGGTGGTAGATGGCAGACCAGAAAACTCCTCCCAGTACACCGAGGATGACAGCCATGAGAAGGGATGCGATCAGTCTGCCTGCCGCGATCCGGAGGTCGACCGTCCCCATCTGGTACACATCGAGGATGGTGAGCAGGATGACGATACAGAGTACGTCCTCAATCGCGGATTCGAGGGCAAGGATCGCGCCACTGTCCTTTTGTAAGTGGAGGAAATCGATCATCGGGATGACGACTGCTGGCGATGCCCCGCCGATGATTGCCCCCAGCATCAACGCGGGCAGGAACCCGAGGAATCCCCCGTAATACAGGACGCCTGCCGCAAGCAGCATGGTGACAACAAATGATGCCAGCGTGAGAGTAATCGTCCCCCGGAATGAAGAACGGATGCTGTCGACCCGGAGGTGGAGACCGCATTCAAAGAGGATGATGGCAAGCGTAACGGTGGTGAAGATTGGTCCGACAATCCCGAATGAAGCCGGTGTTGCAAACCCCAGAACCGGCCCGATAAGAAGACCGATGCCTATTAAGAAGAGGAGGTCGGGGACCTTGGTTAAGTTAAAGAGACGGTTGAGGATGTTTCCAAGAAAGATGAGGAAGCCGAGGAAAAGAATTGTGAGTGCGACGTCCATTTCTCTAATATTCGCATTGATCTGTTTTGAGGATATTGATTTGAAGAAGAGCAAACGATCATGGTAATCACTGGCATCTGGCAAAGGAATGGAAAACCGAAAAGAGTTTTAATCGTTATTTCCCAGTTATTCCGATGGAATCCCTCTTCACCCTGCCCGAGTTCCAGATGAGCCTGCTCCTGTTTGTTGCGCTCGGTGGGTATCTTATCGCTTCGCGCATCAACCAGTCGGCGGTCATCGGGTTAATTCTCGTCGGGCTCCTTGTCGGGCCGAGTGTGCTGGGACTCATCACCTACACGGATTTTGTCCGTGGCCTTGCACATCTCGGTGCAGTCGTCCTGCTCTTTGTCATCGGCCTTGAGTTCAACGTGAAAGAGATCCTCTCTGTCCGTAACGGGGTGATTGCCGGAATAGGCGTGATCGTACCGTGGATCGGTGGTTACTGGATCTCGCTCGTGTTCGGCTTCAATACGGCAAGTGCTATCTTTATCGGCACTGCCCTGACGGCGACAAGTATCGCGATCACCGCAAACGTTTTAAAGGAACTCGGCAAACTCCAGACCGATGCAGCAAAGGCAATCATTGGTGCAGCCGTTATCGACGATGTACTGAGCCTGCTTGCACTTGCAATCAGTACGGATATCGTCAGTGGCACGATCACCGCTGGTGGAATTGCCTTGGTGGCGGCGAAAGCGATCGCATTTATCATTCTTGGCGGCGTATTCGGTATCTTTGTCATCACTAAATATATCGAACGGCTCGATGCAACCGGGTTCTGCAAAAAATTCCCGGAGTTCATCTTCATCTTCGCCATGATGGTGGCATTCCTCTACGCAATGTGCGCAGAGGCGGTCGGTCTTTCCGCCATTGTCGGGGCATTTATCGCGGGAGTCTCCTTTGAACGCGTGGAACTGAACCAGAGCAAGAACTTCAAGGAAGGTGCTGAATACCTCCAGATCATCTTTGCCTCCATCTTCTTTGTCTCGCTCGGAGTCCTTGCGGATGTGAAAGCGGTTACTCCGGAGATCTTCTTCTTCCTGATCGTTCTCACCATCGTCGCGATCGTTACCAAGGTGATCGGCTGCGGCATTCCTGCCGGCATGATGGGACTGTGCCGGAAGGACGCACTCATCGTCGGGTTCGGCATGTCACCCCGGGGAGAAGTTGCGATGATCGTCGCGCTTATCGGGCTGGAAGCGGGAATCATCGACCAGGGGGTCTATGTCGTGCTTGTGCTCATGAGCCTGCTGACGACGGTGATCACGCCGATCGTGTACCGGAACTGGTTCTTCAAAGGTGAGTACTGCATGTACAATGCCAACGGGACCTCCGCCGGTGAAGGGAAATGACAGGACAATCTCATTGCACGGGAAGGCTCCCCTGCAAAACCATCTTCCGTTCCGTCCCTTTTTAAATAATCATACAGTCATTTCATGGTACGGAAATGGACCCGGAAGAAGCCATAGGCTCTCCTGCTGGAGATGTACCAGGATCACCCTGCTGTGACCGGCAGACATTTGCCGAGACCGCATGGCATGCACTTCCTGAAGAACGGGTCTGGCCGCTGCTTGCATCATCACCCTCCGGACTGACCGCCGGGCAAGTCCGGGCAAGACTCGGGGAGTTCGGCAGCAACACGCTCCCCACAAAGAAACCAGTCGCACTCCGGGAAGTCATCCTCCGCCAGTTCAAAAGTCCCCTTATCTATATCCTGATGATTGCCGCTTTCATCTCGTTTGGGATCGGGGAATTTACCGATGGGGTTTTTATTTTCGCTGTCATTACGGTGAACGCGGTCATCGGGACATTGCAGGAATGGAAAGCCGAGAAAAGTGCCCGGGCATTGCAGGCACTGCTCCGCATTATGGCGCATGTCCGCCGGGACCGGCATGTGATAACGATAGATGCCGGGGAGATCGTACCGGGCGACGTCATCCTTCTCAATGAGGGTGACCGTGTCCCTGCGGATATACGGGTACTCCATGAATCTTCGCTGAAAGTGGATGAATCACTCCTTTCCGGGGAATCGCTCCCGGTAGAGAAAGACGCGGCCGTCCTGCCGGAACCTACCCCGTTCATGTCCCGGGGGAATATGGTGTATGCAGGTTCAACGGTGATATCAGGAAAAGCCGTGGGGGTTGTCACGGCCACCGGGCTCCTCACCGAAGTGGGAAAGATCGCACAGAGTGTCGTCTCCACGGAATCGGTAAAACCACCCCTTGTTATCCGGATGGAGACGTTTTCAGAGAGGATCGGGATTCTTGTCCTTGCAGCGTGCACCGTCCTTGCAGTCGTTGCGATATCCCGGGGTATGCCCACCATCGATGTATTTTTCATCGCCGTCGCTCTTGCAGTATCCGCCATCCCTGAGGGACTGCCGGTTGCCATCACCGTCGCACTCTCGATAGGCGTATCCCGGATGGCGGCCAGAAATGTGATCGTCCGGAAGCTGACAGCCGTTGAAGCGCTCGGAAGCTGCACATGCATTGCGAGTGACAAGACCGGAACACTCACCGTGAACGCACAGACCCTGCAGCGTGTGGAATTGCCGGATGGTCAGTCCTACACCCTGACCGGTGAAGGGTACCGCGGTGAGGGTGAGGTCTTGCCACTCCATGATGGGCTTGTTCCGGAAACTGACCGGCAGCATCTGGTAGAGCTTGCTGTGCTCGGGATCATCTGCAACAGCGCGGAGCTTACCCGTTCCGGTAAGGAATGGACGCACCTTGGCGACCCCATTGACATCGCGTTTCTTGCGTACGGTTATAAGATCGGCATCAATCCTGATGATGTAAAGAGTGAAGTGGCCATCATCCGTGAGGTCCCGTTTGAAGCCGAGCTGAGATATGCTGCAACCTTTTTCCATGACGGAACCCGTTCCCGCGTGGCAGTCAAAGGGGCCATGGAAGTTGTCCTCCCGATGTGCAGCGTACAATCATCAGGCCGGGGAGTCATACCGGTCAGGATGCCGCAGATGATGGAACGAACCCTTGAACTCTCGGGCCAGGGTTATCGTGTCATTGCCGTTGCCGGTGCGGATCTCCCCACGGATGCCGGGAAAAAAGAACCAAGCCCTGACGACATACCTCCCCTTACCTTCTTGGGGTTTGCCTGTTTCATCGACCCGGTACGACCGGATGCAAGGGAATCGATCCGTGCCTGCCGGGAATCGGGCATCCGCGTCGTGATGGTGACGGGCGATCACCCTGCAACTGCACTCGCAATCGCCCGGGATCTCAGTATCGCCACATCCTCTGAACAGGTTATTACCGGTGCCGAACTTGAAGTGCTCGGGAATTATGAAAATCCCGTTTCTCTTAAAAAACTTGAAAATATTTCCGTCTTTGCCCGGGTGGTCCCCCTCCAGAAACTCGCGATCGTGAAAAATCTCCAGAAACTCGGCCATTACGTTGCCGTGACCGGAGATGGCGTCAATGACACCCCGGCGTTAAAGCATGCGAATATCGGCATTGCGATGGGGTCAGGCACTGATCTTGCAAAGGACACCGCTTCCATCATTGTCACTGATGATGCATTCTCATCAATCGTTGCCGGCGTCCACGAGGGCCGCATCATCTATGACAATATCCGGAAGGTGACCTACCTGCTCATATCTACCGGCTTTGCCGAAGTTGTCCTTTTCACGCTGGCCCTTGTTGCCGGACTCCCGCTCCCGCTCCTTGCCGTGCAGCTGCTCTGGCTCAACCTGGTGACCAACGGGATCCAGGATGTGGCGCTTGCCTTTGAAAGCGGTGAACCGGATGTGATGAAGAAAAAGCCGCGACCCCCGTCAGAGACGATCATCAACCGCCTGATGGCTGAAGAGACGCTCGTGTCAGGGCTCTATATGGGCGTTTCTGCATTTGCGCTCTGGTATTTCCTCCTTGGGACTGGTGTTGAAGAATCCGCAGCGCGGAACCTGGTCCTGCTCCTGATGGTCCTGTTGGAGAACTGCCATGTCTTCAACTGCCGGTCGGAAAGCATATCAGCATTCCGCGTACCCATCTCCCGGAATTATTACCTAGTCCTCGGCGTGATCGCAGCGCAGGGAATCCATATCCTGTCGATGTATATCCCTTTCATGCAGGATGTGCTGGGTGTTTCCCCGGTAACGTTTGAGGAGTGGCTCATCTTCCTTATGATTGCGCTCATCCTGATCGCGGTGATGGAAGTGTATAAATTTGCGGGAAAATTCCGGAATAAAGAGACGGGCGGTGTGTTTCCGGCAGGATATTGAATCGGGAGATTGAAAAAACCCTTTATCGCAGAAACAGAGTCAGCGAGGTGGCGATGATCGTCGCGCTGATCGGGCTGGAGGCGGGGATCATCGACCCGGGGGATTGTCCTTGTCGCGGGCCAGGGCCTTCCGGAGATGTACAGCGAGAGGGTCCCGCTGTACGAGAAGTATGCCGATATCACCATCGAGTGTTCAAGTGAGGATTTTGAGATTGTTGTCGGAAAGGTTATCGCCGGGCTCTTAGGGACATGAGCTGCTCCAGACCAGGTTCTGGGCTTTCCGGAAAATGGGGTTTTTTTCTTTCCAACATCCTACAGCCCGATCCTGCACCCGATCGTGCCCCCAATTAGCGCTATTTGTTTCCTGGATTTTACGCCGGAGAACAGGCCGTTTTTTATGAATTATGCCCGGTTTTTCGGGAATTATGCCCGGAAATGACCGCCGGGTGCGGTTCCGGGCCGGTGTTCCGGATCAGTTTACCGTCGGAGAACGTGGGACCCCAGGAAGTCATGTACTCTGAGGACAAAATGGGTACCCGGACCAGGTCCTGGGCCGGCGGGTAACCTCTCCTGCACACAACCCCTATATCGGCAGACACCCAAATTATGGAACGGGAGAGACTCGCAGGCCATGATGAATATAGAAGCTGATGTAAAAGAGATCCGGCAGCAGGTTACGAATATCTCAAAGAAGCTCGATCTGCTCCTGCAGGAGCGCGAAACCCTTGCGGTCATGAAGGTATCGGAGCAGGCGCTTTATACGTTTCTTGAAGAAGAGCCGGACCTTTACAGCGTCAGGGACATCAAGGCAGCATACAATCTAAAACCCTGCTTTTAATACAACTTGGGTTTTTTCAAATAGTGTTAACACAACCAATTTCTAAATAGACCAATCTCCGCATTTTTTGATGCTACGATTGGTCATGACTGTTGTGTTCAACACTATAAAATGAAAGGCTCTGTCATTCTTGTCTTGTTTCCTTTTACAGATTTTACGGCAACAAAATTACGGCCGGCCGTAGTGCTGTATGAGAATGAAGCCGATGTTGTTGTCGCATTCATCTCTTCAAAGATACCAGCAGCCATGACCCCGGCAGATATTCCTGTCATACGCTCGCAACCGGGATTTGCCCTGACCGGCCAAAAAGACGGATTCGGTTATCAGGCTTGACAAGATTGCGACCATGATCAAGACACTTATTGCCGGTGGGATTGGGGAACTCCCGCCAGAACTGCGATTACAGGTCAATGAAAAAATGGCCGAACTGTACCGGATATAATCCGGTACATTGCCAGACACCATTCCTAGGTCGGAATCCCGGTCAGGCCGTACTTCCCGGCACCGGACAAACGTCCGGTCCTTCAACGCCCGGGACATTTCCGCACATGTCCAGTTCGATGAGCCCGGCATCACCGATATGAAAGTACCGGTAGGAGCCGTGCTTGTTGTAGGTCCAGAGCTCAATGATATCCGGGCCCGGGCCGGACTGGGAGCGGAGCAGGGCGATCAGTTCGTGGTACTCCCCCTCTACTTCTTTGACCGGCACATGGAGGACGGTGACATACCTGATCCGGACAAAGACCCTCTGGACCGGTGTCCGGATCATGAAACTGAATACGCATCCTGGCCCGGGGCAGAACCTGCTGACAGTTCCTCTCGCCCCCGCAATCCGGACTGCCTCATCCACTCCCCGGGTTACGGGCCGTCCCCTCGTCATACCACACCCCCGCCTTCAGCGGCCGGCACAGCTGCTCGGCATACTTCCCGGAACTCCCGCTTCACCGGTCGTGTCCGGATGCTCACGGTATAGTAGTGATGACTTGTCTTCCGTACTTCCGCCCACTCCACTTCCCCGCCATACTTCCGGATCCCCTGCATCATCACGTGCGGGATCAGGAACAGCGGGACGCCGTCTTCTGTCGTTGTCGGCCGGCGCGGCATCACGGCCTCCCCCTCTCTTCGAGTACCGTGATCCTCCGTCCGAACCGCTCGATCTTCTTGTTCAACCGGTCGGAGATCCGTTCCTGCCGGTCATAAAGATAAAAAGCCAAATCCCCGCGAATTTTTGTATATGCTGTTCTCTCCTGTCCGGTCCCGGCCGTACCGGATGCAACCTGGTCCGGCCTGGCCGCATCCTCATGATCCGCTGTCTCAATTTCCATATCAATCACCAATCTTTTATTTTTTTCAACCTCCGTTCCCTGCGAACGAGAGCATCCGCTCGTCATTGCACAGATTCAGGTGCCGGTCCGGTCGGAGCCACGGCTAGGCAGTGACTCATGAGCCCCAAACCACGGGCGGACGGCAGGCTACGCCGTGCGGCCGTTTCAGGAGATCAGCCCGCCGGACCGGCGGTCATCGAGGTATGCTAAAAGAGACGGGTGAGATCGTACCGGCCCGGGCGCCCAAAGAAAATTTCCCGGAACCGGAGGAAATACAATTCAATTCATGCAATGAGACTCCGAATGGTCCCATTAATCCGCGCAGGAACAGCATAAAAATATAGCAGGCCCGGGCGATGCGGACTGCAACTTTCGGTGCATATCCCAACTTCCTGGTCCTCCTCGCTGTTCTGTTGCAGAAATCTTCGGTCATGTGTGGTAAATAAAACAAAGATATCGGGGGCTATATACTCTGTGGTCGGTGCGAAAGATTTTGAAGTCATCCTGTGTCTGACAGGGCAATCGGGAGTTGGATCAGGCCCGGATATGTCAGACGATCAGCACACGCGGCCTGAGCGCGGCATTGACGCGCAATAAAAACGGTTGTACGGTAACCTTTCCCGAACCGCAGGTGAGGATAAGGTTATGAGAAGATTGCGTTAGCAATCTTCGAGGGAGATTTAAAAAAAGACAAAGGGTGCCGCAACCGCAAAAAAAAAATTAAAATGTATCCTTTATTCCTTCTCCGGTGAACCGGTAATTTTCTTCCGCATCTTTTGCACCGCCTCATGCCATTTCGGTAGTTGATGGGGGAGGTCCACGAGCCCTTTTGGCAGGAAGATGATCGTAAGGATCAGGATGACGCCCACGATGATGTACCGCGAGAAGGTGAGCCCTGCCATCTTCAGGCCTTCCCAGATGACGGTGAGGACGACGGTCCCGATCACCGGGCCGGCGAGGGTGCCAAGACCCCCAAGGATCACGTAGGTGATCGGCCAGAACGAGAGGTCGACGCCGAAGATCTCCGGCGTGATGTACCCGATGTGGTGGATCTGGAGCGCCCCGGCGATGCCGGCAATGTACGCGCTCAGGCCGAATGCGAGGAGCCGGTACCGCACGGGATCCACTCCTGACGCACGGGCCTCGAGTTCGTTCTCGCGAATCGCGGAGAATGCAAGGCCGATCCGGGACTTCATGATATACCAGATGAAGACGATCGACGCGACCGTGATGACGAGGATGGAATAGTACTCGATCAGCTGGTACCCGGGAATTGACGGGGAGAGGAGCCGGGGGGACGCGATCCCGTCCCAGCCACCGGTGACCGGCGTGAGGATACTGACGGTGATGGTCTGCACGATGATCGCAAACCCGAACGTGACCATGGCAAGGAACCATTCCTTGAGCCGGACACAGGTGAGCCCGATCAGGATCCCGATAAAAGCCGCAACCGCAGCACCAAGAAAGATCGTGACATAGGGTGAAATGCCGCTCCGCACCGCGATCAGCGTCGAGGCATAGGCGCCGATACCGAAGAACGCGGCGTGCCCGAGCGATCCCTGCCCGGAACAGGCGAGCAGGTTCCATGCCGAGGAGAAGATGATGAAGATCAGCATCAGGGAGAGGAGGTTAAGGAGGAACATGCTGTCAGATACGAACGGCATGATGAGGGCAAGGGCGATCACGGCTGCTGTCCCGTACCGGGCCAGCCTGCTTTTAAAAAACGTCATGTCCGCCTCACTCCCCCGATTCCCCGAACAGTCCCGTCGGCCGGATCACGAGCACGACGATCAGGATGACAAACGAGATCGCGTCCTTCCAGACCCCGCCGAGGAAATACGCAGCCCCGTTCTCCGCAATGCCATAGAGCAGGCCACCGACAATTGCACCGGGGATGCTTCCCAGCCCGCCGAGGATGATGATGGCAAATGCCTTGATCGCAGGAATGGAGCCCATGTACGGGTTGAACACCTGCCCGCTTACTACCCAGAGCGTGCCCGCAGCTGCCGCAAGAGCACACCCGATACCAAAACTTAAGATATCCATCCGCTCGACGTTAATGCCCACGAGCATCGCCCCTTTCCGGTTTTGGCTGGTTGCCCGCATCTCCCGTCCTGTCTTTGTCTTTCTCAAAAAAATATACAGCCCGCAGAGGATTGCGGCGGTCACGACCATGATGATGATGTAATCCAGCGGTATGGTGAGCGGGCCGAGCGGGACGGTGATGCTTTCGTACGGGCTTTTAACGCTCTGCCACTCGTCCCCCCAGATCACAGCCGCGCCGTTCTGGATGATGTAGATGAGCCCGATGGAAAGGAAGATCTCGTTGAGTTTGCTGGTGCCGAGGATAGGGCGGAAACAGAGCCGTTCAACAACGGCACCGATCGCGATCAGGGCGAGCATGGAGAACAGGATGATCACGTAAGGATTGATGCCCGTCAGGAGAAAGACCGTCGCCGTGATATAGGCGCCGATCATGAGGAACTCACCATGGGCGAAGTTCACGATCTTCATGACCCCGAAGATCAGGTTCAGGCCGGTGGCGAGCAGGATATAGATGCACCCTGCATAGATCCCCCAGAAGAGTATTTGCAGAAGGATCCCGACGTCCACCGTATCTTCCTCTACTACCTAATCTGTCGCCAGAAAATAAAAAGGACTTGGATGGATTTTTATGCGCTGCCGGACTTGTACCATGACGGGAGGACAAACTCGGTCACTTTAAGGTTATCCGGCCAGACGATCTCCGGCCTGCATTCACCGACGCTCTGGTCAAATGCCAGCTGCTCCATCCAAAGGTCGAACTGCGATTCCCGGAAGTCTTTTGTGAACGAAACCGTGCCGCCTTTCATCGCCTCGATCACCTGAGGCATGTTCAGGTCAATTAACGCCTGCTTCACCGTTGCCTTGTCGGTTGTCCCGGCATTGCCGGTCGCCTGCGCTGCAATGTAGACACCCTCGTAGGTGGATGCACCCATCATGTCCGGGGCCGTGCCCCACTTTGCAGTGTAGCTGGTCTTGAATTTGGTCTGGGCATCGGCCAATGGTCCGACCGGTGCAGTGTAGGGTGAGAACCGGCTCTCGATGACGGCACCTTC
>Ga0268281_1000739_pt1 | contig 22517 bp, 22 predicted proteins | sample saktaG_10_FD_190134 | JGI IMG/M metagenome (GOLD analysis project Ga0268281, IMG submission 190134) | Saline water microbial communities from Sakinaw Lake, British Columbia, Canada - sak_2011_5_24_50m | ecosystem: Environmental > Aquatic > Non-marine Saline and Alkaline > Saline ...
TGGTCAACCTGATGCAGGATATGGCCACTTTCAAAGGGGCAGGGGTGTCCGATATACCCGGGGAGGGCACATAATGAGCTTGCGGGCTGTCCTGCGGTTCCTCACCATACTGCCGGCGCCGGCTGCGCGAGGAGGAGATGCCGGCGGCCGTACCCGGCTGGCGGCGCCGGCTGCCGAGCCGCGCACCGAACGCGCCCCGGCCGATATGAAGACCGTGCTCTTCATGCCTGAAGGATCCGCCCCTGATGAGGAGATGCGGCTGACCGGGCGTTCAATGCTGTATTTCCCCCTGGCCGGGCTGGTCATCGGCCTGCTGCTGGCCGTGCTCTATATACTGTTCCGCGCAGCCTTGCCTCCAGCCGTGACCGGCGTACTGCTGGTGGCCGCGCTGGCCGTCATCACGGGGGCGCACCACATCGACGGGGTGATGGATACCTGTGACGCCCTTGTGGCGGGCAAGACCAGGGCCGGGAGGCTGGAGATAATGGCAGACACGCGTGTGGGGGCCTTCGGCATTACGGGCGCCTGCCTGTTGCTGCTGACCAAGTACGTATGCCTTTCAGCGGCTTTGGGGCTGTCCACGCTGCTCACCTTTCCCCTGCTCAGCCGCTGGGCCATCACCGGGTTGATACTGATCTTTCCCCCCGCTAAGGAGAGCGGCTCTTTCTACTCCCTCAAGGGCGGCGCCGCCTGGAGCGGATTTATCGGGGCGACGGTCATAGCACTGGCCGCCGCCATTTTGTTTAACGGTCTTATCATAGGCCCGCTGCTCATGACCGGGCTTTTCGGGCTGCTGTACTGCGTGGGACTGCTCTTCCGCCGCCTCTTCGGCGGACTGACGGGGGACTGCTGCGGCGCCCTCATCGAGGCAGGGGAGGTAGTCACACTGATCTTGAGCATCGCACTCCTGCGCTTGCTGCCCTACATTTCCAGCTACAATCTGTTCAAAATCCCCTTTCCGTTTTGATGGAATATGACCGGTGACAAAAGAATCATATTGATACTGGGCGGGGCGCGCAGCGGCAAGAGCTCGTACGCCCAGCAGACGGCCGCGGACAGGGGCGGCAGGGTGCTCTTCTGCGCAACAGCCCGGCCGCTGGATGAGGAGATGCGCGAGCGCATCCGCGCACACAGGCAGTCGCGCCCGCCCGGCTGGGACACGCTGGAGGTCACTGAAGGCCTGGCTGCGGCTCTGTCAGATAAAGTCGGACGTTACGACACAATCATCGTAGACTGCATAACACTGCTGACCGCCAATTGCATGGGTGATACTGCGGATCTCAAAGCGGCTGAAAAGATAATTGACAACGAGGTGGACGGCCTGATCGGCCTGATGCGACGATCCGATTGCAGCTTCATACTGGTCTCCAACGAGGCCGGCAGCGGCATCGTGCCGGACAACAGGTTGGCGCGGGTATACCGCGACGCCCTGGGCAAAGCCAACCAGCGGCTGGCGCGGGCGGCCGACGAGGTTGTGCTCATGACGGCAGGACTGCCGCTCAAGATCAAATAGACTATTGAGTTAATAATCTCTTAACAATCATCGTCCATAATCGGTTGCAGCACCGGCTTTCACAGCAGCATATGCAATGTGTCGACAACGATATGAATTGTCATTATAATACAGTTATAAACGCCCCCGGCCATACGGATTAAGATCGAGTGAACAGCTACAGGCATATAATTACCGCGACCTTCAGGTGGCTGGCCGTATGCCTCATTTTGATCTGCCTTACTGCCGGCCTGTTTTACGGCAGGGCGGATGCGGCTGCGCCCTTAATAACAAACTCACCACCCGCTGGGACAGCAGGTAATTTCTACAATTTCACTTTCTCAGCTTCCTGCGACGGAGCGGCCTGTGCCGCGCCGGTCTGGTCAATATCCGGCAATATACCACCTGGACTAGCTACGGCAGACGGAACAATTACGGGCAATCCGACAACACCAGGACCTTATTCCATCTCAGTTACGGTGAATGACCCCTCAGGTAATACAATAAAATCCTTCATAATCATAATTAACGCGCCCGCGTTGACCTTCACCACCACCAGCATACCCACGGCAACCGTGAGGCAGTCCTATTCGACCAGCATCGTTGCTACGGGGGGCACTGGCACTATCAGCTATGCCCTCACCAACGGCTCGCTGCCGTCCGGCCTATCCTTCAATAATGGCCAGATATCCGGCACGCCGGCCAGCGGCACGGCGGGCGGGTACTCCTTCACCGTCACGGCCACGGCCGGAAGCACCACTGCTCAGCAGAGCTTCTCGCTGACCGTGGAGAAGGGCAGCTACGACGTGACCGTGAGCGTATCCTCCGGACTGGAGGAGGGACAGACCCGCTTATACGTGAACAACATCCCCCGCGCCACGCTGCGGGGCGGTGAATCGTACAAAGTGACAGGCCTCGATCCCGAAGCGTCAACCACCGTATCTGTGGACAATGTTGTGGAACCGACCGGACGGACCGATATCCGTTACAAGGCGGAGTCCAGCTCGTCCACCGTCAGCGGGGGAGTCAGCCATGTGCAGTTCACCTACTACCCCGAATACGATATCGATATCACCAGCAATCCCGCCGGAATAACGTCTGTGACCGGCTCCGGCTGGTACCGCGAGGGCAGGCCGCTCAACATCAGCGCGCCACAGGAAGTATCCAAGGATGCCGAATCGCAATATAAATTCGCCCACTGGCTGACGCCGGCCGGGGAAAAGATCAGCTCTGCCACACTCAACACCACGGTCACGTCATCCGGCAAGTATATTGCTACCTACGACCTGTATTACAGGCTGACCGTGGACTCGAAATACGGCAACACCACGGGAGGAGGCTGGCAGAAGACAGGAACACTCGTCAAATGGAGCGTAGCCCCGGAGGAGGTGGCCATGCCCGGCTTCGCCGGCTTCTTCGGAGGGAAATACAGGGCGCTGCTAACTTCGGGCTCCGTGCTGGTGGAAGGCCCCAAGACCGTCTCCGTGCAGTGGGATCCAGACTACTCGACACCCGCCATAACCATACCGATCGCAGCGCTGGTCATGGCCGGTCTGGTCTACGGCCTCTATGCCCTGTCCCGGCGCAGCCGTGACCAGGCGCCGGCCCCCTATGCCACACAGGTACAGCCGCCGCCACCACCTCCACCTCCCGTTTATTATCCTCCCTACCCCATGGAGCCACCCCTGCAACCCCCGATGATGGCTCCACCGCTCTCCATACCCCCCCAGACCACCGTAGTAATGATCGGAGATGGATTGAAGAGACCACCCCAGAATACGCGCGAGCAGCTCATGGAGAAATTCGGCGAGCTGCTGCAGAAATACGAGGATGAGCTATCGCAGGGACGGGAGATGCCGTCGGCGCCGCAGCTTGCCGAGATGCCCACGATGATCGAGAAAAAGGGCTTGCCCTCCCCTGATTTCATCGGCGCCGTTGACTCCACGGCGGAGAGCGCCTCGACCATAGAGGAGTGCGGATCAACCTCCAAGAAGCTGTTGCGCACCGTGGTCACGCAGTGGAAGAACGCCGCCATCAAGCCCATCATAGTAACGCCGGGCGATAAAAAGAGCGCGGCCATGGCAGGCGGGCGGACCGTCACCTGGACACGCGAGTCGTACAACGAATGGGAGATGCACATATGCAAGCTACCCCTGGGACATAAGGGCACCCACAAGGGCGCCACCGAGATCGTTTACAGCATCCTCGATTCCATCAGCGAGGATCGCAACTACGGGTCTAAACAACCGCTGAAGCCGCCGGTCCCGCATTACACCGACGGCATGCCGGAGATCAATATACCGGCATCGCAGATCATACCCCCTGATCAGTTGCCGGCCTGAGCGTGCATAAACTGCGCGTCCGGCTGAAACGTTCTATAATCATCAGTATGACGGAATTTTATCCCCGAAAATGCGTCAGACTAAGGCCGCTTGCGGCTATGTCACTGATTCTGGCACTGGCCGTCTGCCTTGTTGTGCCCCGGCCCGTGCAGGCCGGCCGCATGATCTGGAGTGCGGTGGATACGCCCGGCAGCCAGTTCAATACCCTGGCCAGCCCGTGCGAGATCGACTTCACGGCCATGTCCAGGGACGGCCGGACTTTTTATGCTTCGGATACCTCGCAAAGCAGTCTCTACCGCTCGGACGACGCCGGCACGAGCTGGCTGGAGATCGGCGGCAATTTACTTTCGGCAGGGGCTGAACTTCCAGCCTGGAACATAGCTATTGCACCCGATAACTCAAGGTCTATTGCGGCTGTAACCAGCTCGGGCAACCGTCCGCGGCAGGTTTACGTCTCGCTGGACGGGGGACAGACCTGGAACGACACTTCCTTCCCCGCTGCATCCGACATCAGCGCACTGGCCATCTCTCCCTTCTACGGGGCATATGATATCGCGGCCGGCACCCGTTCCGGCGGGGCAGGCGACGTCTACATATACAAAGCCGGCGGAATCGGAGGCGCCTGGGCCGCGCAGGGGCTGGCCGGTGACGTGCTCTCCATCTGTTTCCCCACGTCTTACAGGTCCGACCCGTCGATAGCCGTGCTCTATTCCACGGCGGCGGGCACCTATTTCAATGCCGGTATCCACGACCTCAACGCCAATACGACCAACTGGGAATCGATTTACAGCGGCAGCCCCCCGGAGATAACGACCGCCGGCGCCGGCAGTTCACCAAAGGCAAATCAGGTAGTGAGCGGTTGCCTGCAGCTCACGGCCGACTACTCGGGACAGGCGCCGGCGACGTGCCGGGCTTACCTGAGCATCGATGCCTTGGGCGGCAACGCCGGTATATTCAGACTGGATAACAACGTCGTCTACCATCTCATGATCTCCCAGCCCAGCCGGCGTATCTCGAGCATCGCTTATTTCGGCACCTACACCAGCGGCAAGCTGCTGGCCGGCTCTGTCACAGGCGACGCCTCCCGCGGCACGGTTTTGACCTGGTTCACCGACACCCCTATGGCCTGTCCCACCGCATGCTGGTACCAGTCCGAGAAGCCACCCACCGGGGCCGGCACATCGGGCTACGGCAACGCCATAGTAATGTGGTCCCCCGACGGCAGCCTCGCCTATTGCGGCACCGGCTCAGCCCAGCTTAACGGCCCGGCAGCATGGCCGGCAGGGTATCTCAACAGCGTACCTCTGGACGAATCGGCCTTCTCCCTGAGCAAAGACAACGGGAGGACCTGGAACCAGATCGGCCTGATCGATACACAGGTAAGCCTGCTTTCGGACGTGGTTGTGTCGGCCGACTCGGGCACGATCTACCTGTCCTCCATAAACCAATCGGGCGCCGGACTGGACAGCATCTGGCGATCGGGCGTGTCGGCCAGCGGCAAGTCGTGGCAGAGGGTGCTCTGTCTGCTTTCGTCCGGTAACGATATCATACTACGCATGAGCAACTACGGGAACGACGGGGCGGTATTCATGGCTTCCCGGGGCAGCGACGACCTGCGCCAGTCACAGGACGGCGGCCAGACATGGAAGCCCCAGTTGCCCGGCATGAACGTGACCGACTTCTCGGTCACCTCTATCGATAATACCCGCTACCTGTACGCGCTCTCCGGTTCATATATGCGACAGGCGAACGTCTCATCGCTGGCGCCCCAGTGGTCGCAGAAGGTGGCCACCACGCTGTACGCAGGGCATACTATTTTCGCCGCACCCGACGGCACTGTCATTGTGGGAGGGGACGGCTCCGACAGCCGGGTAGCCGTCTCCGTCGGGGACAGGCCCTTTGCAGCGACGTCGGCCCTGCCCTCCGCGGGCGGCGTACACGCTATCGTGGATTACAGGTTCCTCAACGCAGCGCTGATCTATGCCGCGAGTGATGCTGCTGACAGCGATATCTACTACTGGTTTATCGGCGCCAGCCGTGATTGGGACATCATGGGAGCGCCTTCCAGCGGCTTCCGGGGGCTGGCTCAGATGGGCACGCTCTACGGCGCCGCCGCCGACCCGGGCGGCTCTGCCATCGACAGGACACTCTACCCGGAAACGCTGGGGCCTCCCGTCATAGAATGGGATTTGCTGAACACGGGATTGCCGGCAGGAGTGGCTTTCACCCGGGAACCCCTCTCGCTCAAGCTATCAGCAGGAATCAACCTGTGGGCCATAGATGACAGGCCCTACGATTATACGGCAGGCACGGGAAGGCTGTGGACCTTCTGTGATTGTCTTTCACCCACGCCACGCTACAACCTGCCGGCGCCCTCCTCCTCACACGAAGACGTCATACCTGCGCCTCAACCATTGCCCACGCCAGAGCCGCCGGCAACGCAGCCCGAGGTCATCGAACCTACCCCGCCGGAACCACCCGAAAGCACGCAGGCGCCACCGTTAAACCAGCCGGCGACACCTGATACGCAGGCGCCGCCTTTAGCTTCAGAAAACAGCACAATTAACCTGGCGGCGCTTCTTGCCGGCGACATATACCTGTGGATATGCGCCGTAGCGGCGTTTCTGGTCATTGTGCTGATCGGGGTTATAATCTCCACTTCGATCTCGCGCAGGCGAATTTGATACTCCCCTGGCACTGACAGCAGTAATTGCATACTGAAGCTACGATCCGGCCTGTGGCTGCCGTAGCGCCTTGCGCCGGGCTATGACGGTTTGGGCCGTTTCGCGGCCGCGCTTGAGTGCTGAAAGATACAGCAACTTCAGGTTCTCCGTCTTCAGCTTCTCGCCGTTGGCGCACCACCGGTAGATGGCCTGGCCAACGGTATAAGTTCCGGCATAGGCCACAGCGATCTTGGGAACAACGCCGTAGGCGGGTATCAACCCGACCAGCAGCCTTGCCAACTGCCTCCAGAGAAAGGCGCTGCCGACCACGGCAGTCATCTTGGGTATAGTCTCCTTCCAGTCGCCTGTCAATCCCATGGCCAGAGATATCTTATAAGCCATGAGCGCCTGGTTCTTGGTCAGGATCACGATGTCAGCCATATTGAGCGGCAGGTCGAGAAAGATGTTTATTTCGGCCAGGCCCGTGGCCAGGCTGTAGGTGCTGTTGACCATGCATGCATCGTCTATCAGCTTGCGGCAGACAGCTTCGCGCAGCATGGGAAGGTTGCGCGCAAGTTGAACTTCCCGCCCGGGGCAGGCGCGCAGCATGGCCGGGGACAGCGCCCTTATCAGCGCTTCCCGGTCTCCGGGGTCCACGGCCACCGTCTCCGCACCCTGCCAGGCCTGCACACTAACAGGAGACATGCCACTATCCTGCGCCGGGCCATGCCTGCTATAACAGACGACGACGGGAATTTTGTCGCGCAGCAGTTGCCTGAAGACGTCCTGTGCGCGGGCGCAGTCATCATCAGGCGTACCGACCATCAGCATAGCCAGTGTGCAACCCGACACCGGCATTTCGCCTTCGAAGCCGTACTCCCTCACCGGCAGCATGAGTTCCGGCCCGTGAGAGCGGGGACCGGCGAGCAACTGGTTGATCAGCAACGATTTTCCCGCTCCCATCCCACCCAGGACCGCCAGGTGAAAGGGCGACTCCGCCTGCCGCCGGATGGCATTGAGGTCCACCTCGCGCAGCAGTTTGAATCCGGCTGCCAGGTCAGGCCATTTAGGCATATTTGACCACCATACAGCCTAAAGTTTAGCGCAACCGGTCTTTTCCGGCTATAATCGTGCGTAAAAGCGCGGGCGCACCTTGTAGGTACGCCCCTACAGTTAGACTATCGCAGGCCGGAGGGAGTAAAAGAAAATGCAGGAAAAAAAGGCTGAAGCCATCCCGTTAGCCCACAAGACGAAGGCAAAAAAGTTTAAGGCCGACCTCGAGATGCTGCGCAGCAGGGCGCTGGAGCTGGGGGCGGCGGGCGCTGAGATAATCAGTGCCGACCAGCTTGTAATAGACGAGCGGGTGAGACTGAAATGCTTGATACCGCGCTGCCTGCGCGCCGGGGAGACGCCGAACTGTCCCCCCGGTGCCCCCGACCTTGACCTTGTGAGGAAAGCCTTCGCCAGATACTCCCGGGGTATATTAATCAAAACCCATGTAGAACCGATAGGATTCTACGCGCCGGGTGGATCCAGAGACGAGGGCGGCACCGACCGCAGCCTGCTTTTTCACGGGAAGACGGCCAAGATCATTTACGAGATCGAGCGCCTGGCCTACCAGCACGGCTACGCGCTGGCCATGGGATTGGGAGGAGGGTCCTGCAAGGATTACCTTTGCCACGGTCTGGTCTGCCAGTTCATGGACAGCGGCCGGTGCCGCTTTCCCCTGAAGGCAAGGCCGGCCATGGAGGCGCTGGGCATCGACGTAGTGGACATTATGGGCAAGGTTGGCTGGAGCGCCTACCCGCTGATGGGTGAGGTGAGCGAGATACCCTGCGCATCCTCCGTGGGGCTGGTACTGATCGATTGATACAAGGAGGGCGACATGGCCAGAAGCGCGATGGAGATAACCGAAGAATTCCTGTCAGACGATCCCAAAAAATGGGGCAGGCTGGCAAGCGATATCAACTACCGGAGGCTGGAACTGCTGCTGCTGCGGGAGATACTGCTTGAGCTAAAAAAACTGAACCGTGATAAACCGGATTAGCCGCATTCTTCAGCCTTTCCAGAAAGCGTTGTAATATCCCTTGGATCTTTCGTTCGATATTTTGTGCATATACATCGATCTGTCTGCCCTGTCCAGCATATCCTTGATGGAAGCCGTCTCCTCGGGCCCGTAATCAATGGTTCCTATGCTGAGTGAGAGGTTATATCGAAGGCTTCCTTGCATGTTCAGCATGTCTAATCGCCTCTGCAACCGTGCTTTTAGTAATGATGCGGTATCCTGGTTTGTCAGCGTTGCCAGCACGGCAAACTCGTCACCACCCAGGCGGCCGACGATGTCTGATTCCCGAAAAGTATTCTTAAGCGCCTGTGCGGTTTCAAGCAGGGCGATGTCGCCCTCGGCATGCCCGAATGTATCGTTGATCCATTTCATGCCGTCCAGGTCAGCGTACACGAGCAGCATACTGTCTTTGGCCCGCTTGCTCATTTTAAACTGCTTGGCGGCAATGGTTAGAAAACCCCTGCGGTTATAAAGCCCGGTCAGCTCGTCAATGAATGAAAGCGTGCGGAGCTCTTCCTCGCTGCGCTTTAAATTGCGGAACATCAGGTCAAAGGGTTTTGTCAGGCCTGTCTGAAGCAGCGCCTTGTAGATCAGGTAAAATGAAACAAGTATCAGCAGGTGCCCCAGCATATTCGAGAAGCCATAAACACTCGCATAGGTTGTGAACGCTACCTCAGCGGCTATACTGAGAATTATCGACCCGGCTAACAGCCCGAGTACGACGCGATCGAATCCTTTCCTCTCTATAAACAGAAATACCAGGGAACCCACAAAGATAAGCGAAATAACATACTCGCTATAAATTTTAAACGGCGTTAAACCGGCGCCTTCCACGAAGCAGGCGGGAAAGATGCCCCAGTAAAAAATTGACAGCAGCGCAAGTACGGTCGCCGCCGCATAAATGGCAAACACCAGGGGCACATTGACTTTTCTATTGATAAACACAGGCGCGATGAGAAAAGACAGCGCAACCATATATCTCATCACGATCCATAACTGGGTAGGCAGATCGGCATCAAAGCCCGTGAAAATGCCCATTCCCTTGTAGGCAAGAGTATGAAAGATATCGATAATCGCGATAAATAGAAAACTTGTGCCGAGGAAGAGCATATAGTTGTTATCCTGGAAGCGGCGTGAATTCCAGGCTATGAGAAATATGGAGGACGCGACTATGATGGAAAAGATTTCAGCGAGGCTGTGAAACAAAAGGTAACTGTACAGGCTGCACCAGTACAAACCGCCGACCACCGCACACCATGCTACTATCTGCAGAAGTATATTTAAATAGCCTCCGGTTACAGAAGGTCCTTTACTGACTTCTTCCTCAGCCATCCTTAAATACCCCTGAATTAATACCGCGTCGCCGATTGAGCTTCAGCCCCCGCTATGCCGGCTGTTTTATTATCTGTGCAGGCGGCTGCGGTTGCCCCACCATCCTCCGCCGTATGTGGAGAGATCGATGATGAAACCCAGTATAACCAGCGCCCAGGCAAAGGGATTGGCCATGCCCATGTACTGGTAGACGATGACGTAGAATATGGCGGTGTAAGGGAGGAAGATAAGCCCCAGCAGCGGCATAATGAAGTTGGCGCCAAATGCCCTGGTAACCATATCAGAGAACAGCCACATGCACAGGAGTGCAAATCTGGGACCGATCAACAAGAACAACGTGACAAAGCAGCACATATTGCCTCCTCCTTGCCGGATGTATTAACGTAATATTATTACAGATTTTGGTCTTTTATAACAGCGCCTCTTGCTTTTCACGATTAACCGGATCAAAGCTGATTTAACAGGTCCGGTACTGTAGAATACAGGGAACAAAATGCTGACAAACTGGAGATCATCGCCGTTCCTGGCACTGGCTGCGCTGGTGGGGATCACCGCGGTCTGGGGCTATACCTTCCTCATCGTGCAGTCGGCCGTTAAAGTGATGCCGGTGATGGATTTTATGGCGTGGCGCTTTACGCTTGCTGCGCTGATAATGCTCATACTGCGTCCGAAATGCCTTCGCGGGATTACGCGACTTGAGCTGCTGCGCGGAACCGGCCTCGGCGCCGTACTTGGACTTGGGTATATTGCCCAGACCTACGGCCTGCTCTATGCCTCGGCGGCGATTTCCGGATTCATAACCGGCATGTTCGTTGTGCTTACGCCGGTCATGGCCTGGATCATCCTCCGGCATAAAACCGACCGCAACACCTGGCTGCTGGTCGCCCTGGCCACAGTTGGCGTGGCCCTGCTGAGCCTCAGCGGCTGGTCAATCGGTATCGGCGAACTGCTCACACTGGGATGCGCCATACTTTTTGCCATACACATAGTCGGCCTGGGCGAATGGTCCCCGCTCTACGACCCCTATACCTTTGCATTGCTGCAGATCGCCACCGTCGGCCTGATATCGATTGTCGCCGCCGTGCCCGGCGGCATCACCCTACCTCCCAATAGCGAAGTATGGACAACCATCGGCATCACGGCAATATTCGCCACCGCCCTTGCCTTCATAGTGCAGACATGGGCACAATCACTGGTTTCGCCGACTCGGGCCGCCATCGTGATGACGATGGAGCCGGTATTTGCCGGGCTGTTCGCGGTCGTCATCGGCGGAGAGCAACTGACTTTCAGGACCCTGCTGGGAGGCGCCTGCATCGTGGCCGCCATGCTCATCATCAACCTCAAGTCATCGCAGAGCGCCGCTCAAAACATCTGAAGCCGCGGCAGGCTGCCGCAGCAGAGAATAAACTCCCGATAGCCCGGCAGATAAAGGATCACCCAAACGATAATCTGCACTCACAATTGACATTGTTCGAATTGCCGTCAATCGTATTTTTCAACATTTAGACATTATAATGTTTTAATGCTACAATGCTATAAATCATGTTGCTACAGGGGGCGATATTATGGCTGCCAACAGCAAGAGAACCACTATATATCTGGACCCGGACCTTCACAGGGCGCTACGTTTAAAGGCGGTCACGATCTCACGATCGGTGTCCGAGATTATTGCCGACGCTGTAAAAGAGATGCTTTCGGAGGATGCAGAGGATATTTCCGCATTTGAACGAAGAGTTAAGGAACCTCTGGTAAGCTATGACGAGATGGTCAAGAGGCTGAAGCGAGATGGCCGCATATGAAATCTATTTCAAAGAATCAGTAGAAAAAGATCTCAGGGAAATACCTCGCAAAGACTTAAAAAGAGTCCTTCAGCGTATAAAATCATTAGCAGCCGAACCAAGACCATCAGGCTGCGAAAAGTTAACCGGCCAGAGCAGGTATCGTGTGCGCCAAGGCCGGTACCGCATTGTTTATTCAATTCAAGACGAAAAACTTACGGTCTATATTGTGAAAGTCGGTCAGCGCAAAGACACATATCGTTAAAACCGGTGCAGAAAGATTCAATGAAAAAGTTATTCAGCCACGCCGACGTAAAACTCATTACTGCAATTGCCTGCCTTTTTCTCATGTCCGGCGCTTGTTCCGCCCCAAAGCATGAAGGGTTTGCCATTTACCTGACCAAAGGGGATGTTCCGCCTGCACAGATGGAGGCCTTAAGCCATATCGACATTGCGGAACAACCTGTCTTCGCGACGGACGATATCATCTCGTATAACGCCGGGACACATGAGATTACGCTCACTGAAGATGCCTATAAACGTGTTTGCAGCCTTGAAGTGCCGGTGAGAGGCAGGTCGTTTGTAGTCTGCGTCGACAGGAACCCCATCTACCGGGGAGCTTTCTGGAACCCCGTCTCATCCATGTCATTTAACGGCGTCACTATTATGAAGCCGCTCGGCTCCGGGGATTCGAAGACCATCAAGCTTGAGCTGGGTTATCCCTCACCGTCTTTTTATGGGGGTGAAGATCCCAGGGACAGCACGGAGGTACTGGCAGCGCTGCAGCGGGCCGGCAAGTTAACCGACATGCCGTGAGAAACTGCAGGGATAAGCTTTCACATTCCATGACAGGGAAACTCAAACTGCTGCCGGACTGAAATGTAGAGGAGAATCATTATTGACAAAGAAATTCAGCGATAATATGCTACTAGTAAGGCCAAAGAAGGATATAACCAGGCCGGAATAAATCTATACTTAAATCCCAAATATAAGAGATTAACAAATAGCAGAATCAATGATCGACTGTTGATTAAAGGAGGTAGTATGAAGCCGTCTGAGGAGAAGCGCTATGAGAAACTCAGCCCGTTTGAGCTGAAGGATAAGCTCATTAACATCGCAGGCACGAACCATGAGCGTATGATGATGAATGCCGGGCGGGGCAATCCAAACTGGGTAGCCGTTACCCCACGCGCGGCCTTCTACGAACTGGGTCTCTTTGCCAACGAAGAAGCTTTACGTAACGTGGATTTGCCGGCTGTGGGCATGTCCCCCTTAAAATCCGGCTCGGCAAGCAGGTTAAGACATTACATGGATAAGCGTAAAGCCTCACCCGGCGCAAGATTGCTGCTTGAGTCACTGGATTATGTCAGGGATGTGCTCCTGATAGAGGAGGAAGCCTTTGCCTTTGAAATGATAGACGGCATTTTGGGCGACCATTACCCCGAGCCGGACAGGATGCTGTCGACCTGTGAAAAGGTCGTACAAAAATACCTCGACCAGGAGATGTTCGCAGGCAGTCCTCCTGCCGGAGAATTCGACCTGTTCGCTACTGAAGGCGGCACGGCCGCCATGGATTATATCTTCACCAGCCTTATGGAGAACCATCTATTACACAAAGGGGACACCATTGCTATCGGCACGCCGATTTTCACCCCTTACATCGAGATTCCCCGGCTGAATGACTATCAGTTTATCGAGCTCGAGATAAAACAGGACGAGGATAAATACTGGCAATATCCTGAGCAGGAAATAAAGAAACTGGCCGACCCGGCCGTCAAGGCCTTCTTCCTGGTGCACCCCTCCAACCCCACATCGGTGGCCATGGATGAGTCTTCGCTGAAGATTATTGCCGATCTGGTACATACCAAACGCAAAGACCTCATCATACTCACCGATGATGTATACGGCACCTTTGTCAACGGGTTCCGTTCTATTGCGGCCGCCGCGCCGCGCAACACCATTCTCGTGTATTCGTTCTCCAAGTACTTCGGCGCCACAGGCTGGAGGCTGGGGGTGATAGGTATCCACCGGGACAATGCCTTCGATAAAATGATTGCCGCTCTGCCCGCGGAAAAACGCGCGGGTCTGCGCCAGCGTTACAGCACGGTAGTGCTGGAACCCGATAAAATGAAGCTGATAGACCGCATGGTAGCAGACAGCAGGTCGGTGGCTTTGCACCACACCGCCGGGCTATCAACCCCCCAGCAGGTGATGATGACGTTGTTTTCACTCTACTGCCTGCTGGACAAGGAAAATGTGTACAAGAGAGTGGCTCAATATATAGTTGCGCACAGGTTTTCAACCCTTTATGACTCTCTGGGAATGCCTGCGCCGGAGAATAAATACGATGCGCATTACTATACCACCATAGACGTGCCTGCGCTGGCCGGACAACGCTACGGCGAGGAATTCACCCGTTACCTGGTAAAAAAACACCAGCCCATAGATTTCGTCGTCAGACTGGCTGAGGATAAATCCATCGTGTTAATGGATGGCGGTGGATTCGACGCGCCTGAAATGTCGGTGAGAGTATCACTGGCCAACCTGCCCAATGCCACCTATTCGGCCATAGGGAAAGGGGTCAGCGAACTTCTTGATGCATACTATAATGAATGGCGGCAATCGAAGCAAAAGTGATGGTCTTCTCGCAATAATGAAAGCAGGGGGTGTATCCCGTGGAACTTATCGTCAATATCTGCCGCAACAACCCTCAGATTGTCCTTTTCCTGGCCATGGCCATCGGCTATGCTGTCGGCAAAATCAAGTTTTTCGGTATAAGCCTGGGGGCCACAACGTGCACCCTGCTGGCCGCGCTGGCGCTGGGGCAAATGAACGTGGAAGTGTCCCCGCTGTTAAAAACAGTGAGCTTTGCGCTGTTCATGTTTGCCATCGGCTACAGGGTGGGGCCGCAGTTCTTCGGTGCGCTGAAAAAGGACGGCCTTAATTATCTCTGGATATCACTCATCGTATGCTTTGCGGGCCTGGCGGCCGCAATCTTTCTCGGTAAGCTGATGGGTTTCGACCAGGGCACCACGGCCGGCCTGTTCGCCGGCTCGATGACCCAGTCGGCCGCCATCGGAACAGCCGAAGGCGCCATTGCCCAGTTGCCCATCAGTGAAGGGCAGAAAACCCTGCTCGATACCAATGTGGCCGTGGCCTACGCCATTACCTATATCTTTGGAACAGCCGGTACCATAGTATTCCTGAAAATGGTGCCCCGCATGCTGCGTATAGATTTGAAGCAGGAGGCCCGGAAGCTGGAGGAGAAGATGAACGGGGGCGCTGCCGCGGCGGATAAACCGGAGCTGTTCTCCTGGTCCAGGCAGCTTGAGCTGCGCGCTTACCGGATACCGGCAAACGGCACGTCCGCTAAAACAGTCAGACAGCTGGAGGCGCTATTCCCCGAGAGGGTTTACGTAACCAGGATCAAGCGCAGCAGCGAATTAATCAAAGTGGATCCCGATACAGTTATCCAGGCCAATGACCTGATCGCGCTATCGGGCACTGCCAAATCGCTGCTGGCAGCCCCGGGCCTGATAGGCCCTGAGGTTGATATTGCCGATATTACGGAAGTTATGGGTGAGGTGCTGGAGGTCTGCATCCTGAACAAGAAGGTTGTCGGCCACACGCTGGGCGAACTCAGCAAGAATAAGCTGGCGCACGGCATCTTCCTGAGCAAGGTAACACGCCAGGGACATGAAATTCCGATAACGCGCGATACGGAAATACACAAGTGCGACGTCTTCCAGCTGATCGGCGTGAGAGAGGACGTGGAGAGGGTGGTCAACTACCTTGGCTATCCCGAACGGCCGACCAACATCACCGACCTGGTCATGGTGGGCCTGGGCATAGTGCTGGGCACATTGCTGGGGCTGATCGTATTACACGTGGGTAACCTGCCGATAACGCTGGGGGTGGGCGGGGGCGTGCTGGTATCGGGACTGGTCTTTGGCTGGCTGCGCTCAGTACACCCGACCTTCGGACAGATTCCGGGAGGGGCACAATGGCTGCTATCCGACCTGGGACTCAACCTGTTCATCGCCTGTGTCGGGGTATCTGCCGCCGTGCAGGCGGTTCAGGCCTTCGAGACCACCGGCCTGAGTGTATTCCTGGCGGGTGTGGTATTGTCTCTGCTGCCGATCATCCTCGGCCTGCTTTTCGGCCGCTACCTGCTGAAAATGAACATCGTATTGTTGCTGGGAGCAGTCGCCGGGGCGAGGGTGATCACGGCCGCACTCAACACACTGCAGGAAGACGCCGAGAGCACTGCTCCTGCCATTGGCTACGCGGTGCCCTACGCCTTCAGCAATGTGCTCCTTACCGTGTTCGGCAGCGTAATCATAAGCGTAATGACCTGAGAAAGGCCGGGGTGCGCCAGCCGATAAATCTGGAAATTGCGCAAATTTACAGCAGATCAAGTGCATCCCTGCCGGCCATGACTGATTAAAGCAAATGGGGCAGCCCCGCGATTACCGGGCCTTATTTTTTCTTAAGGCCGCCGATAAAGATATCGATCAATGTTTCCACCACCTTCTCGTCCGAAAAAGGCAGCGGCGGGCCGGTAATCGCTGCCGATTTATCCGCGATATGCATAAAAACCGCGTCGACAAAAAGCCGTGCCGCGATCACGGCATTTGTTTTTACGAATACACCCCGGTCAATTCTTTTCTGTATGTGATCGGCTATCAGGGTGATCATTAAAGGACCGGTTTCATCCGTCCTGGTCAGTTCCCAGAAGTGGCCGCCTTCGATTGAGCTGAAAATGGCCAGCTTCATGATCCTGGGGTCTTCGCGATTGTGCCGTATGAAATGCAAAGCCATCGTACGAAAGAAAGCGGCATCATCATCTGCGCTCAGCAGCTGTTTTTTCAGTTCACCGCTGACCGGATGCGAATGGAACAACGAGGCCAGAGCACCCCGTATCAGCTCGTCCTTGGTCTTGAAATGCTGGAAGATAAGCGTCTCGCTGATGCCGGCTGCCTCGGCTATTTCACGAGTGCGCGTACCGGCAAAACCCTTCTCAGCAAAGATGGTCAGGGCGATATCCATAATCTGTGCCCTCCTGTCTTCACCGCTGAGGCGCCCTTTGTCCTGCTTCCTTGATTGCATAACCCGTTTCATATTAGTAATTACTTACTAATAATATACTGGAAATTACAACATTGTCAAGTAATTCAAAAGGCCGGCCATGCCTATCTCTGATTACGAATTTTCGGTATGCCTATCCATCTCGGGGTTCGATTCATATATTCAACGTAGGCGTTGCCGAATTTCCGGCAGCAATACTTTTCTTCATCGATCATCTGCAACTGCTGCAGGAAAAAGGTGATAAATGTGATGAGCAGAAATAGCCAGGAAGCGGCGGCGATGCTGACCGCCAGGTAGACGAGGATCATGGAAAGGTACATCGGGTGCCGGGAAAAGCGGTATATGCCTGCGGTAAACGGCTTACCGGGCGCCGTCCTCATAACGGACAACGTTGCCCAACCAAGAATAACCAACCCTATAGCAAAAACACACAGCCCGGCATACAGCCATGCCGTTCCAGCTGCCAGCGGGAGGAAGATGGAATACAGGGTGGCGCCTACCCAGAAGATCTCCGTTACCCAGCCGGACACTTTCCCCCTCAGGTCCTTTTTAAATTCGGCAGGATGACCGGTCCTGTCACCGATTTGTCCGGGAAACACCAGCACAACAATCCATTGCAGGGGGAAGATGATCATAAACAACCAGGCATTGCATACGCCTATTTCAAATGCAGGTATGAGTGACATGGTTGACCAGACTATTTTTAACGCTCTTCCGATAATGTAAATCCGCTGTTTGAAACATGAGTCTAAACATCTTGGATCATCCTGTCAAGATCACAGTATTCAAAACACGTGGGGGTACGACCATTTGCGCACACCCGTTTTTTATGCCATAATTAAGCCAGCTTAATTAGTTTGGCCTGATTATTTGGAGACAATAATATGGAAAGCGAGCGGATAGAGGAATACCTCGAGGCTATATACAAGAGGCAGGGCAGGGAAACCCCGGTTTCCACTTCATCCCTGGCGGCTGACCTGAAGGTATCACAGCCTGCGGTCACAGACATGCTGCGTACACTGGAAAACAAGGGGCTGATCGACTACAGGTCGAGGAGGGGAGCAGCACTCACAAGCACAGGTGAAAAGATGGCGCTGGCAGTAATAAGACGTCACCGGCTGTGGGAGAGGTTTCTGACAGATGTGCTGGGTATGAAGTGGGACAAAGTTCACGCAGAGGCCTGCCGCCTGGAACATGCAACCTCACCCGAGATGGAAAAAGGGCTATCCGGCATACTAAGCGGCATCGATACCTGCCCGCACGGGCATTCCATACCGGATGAAAAAGGCAATATCAAGCCGGAAAAAACCACGCTGCTAACTGAGTTTCGCCCGCCGCAAAAGGTACGCATACTGGCTATCGAGAATGAGGACCCCAGGTTATTGAGAGGGATTGAGAAGTTGGGGCTGCGGCCTGGCGTAGTTGTCGACTTATTGAAAAAAAACAGGGACGGCTCGCTGGATATCGAATTGCAAAATGAAAAAATTACACTGGACAATGAGATATCCTCTGCCCTTACAGCCGAGCAGGCGCCGGTGATATCGCCTCCCTGCGACGAAGCCGAAATTGCCCTGGGCGAGCTGCCACCCGGTGAATTTGCCGTGATTAAGGTCTGCGGGGGCGGGCGAGGGTCCCTGGGAAGGTGTCTGTCATTGGGCTTCACCCCGGGCAGCATGATTAAAATGATAGAAAATTATCGCCGCGGCCCCGTGCTGGTAAGGGTGCATGATACCGAGGTGGCAATCGGCAGGCAGCTCGCTGAAAAAATATCGGTTGTGCGAAAGGCGGCCTCATGAACGAAAGCACGAAAACGAGGGAGATTACAGTCGCCCTGGCCGGCGCGCCCAACGTGGGTAAAAGCACTATTTTCAACCTGTTGACCGGCCTATCTCAGCATGTCGGCAACTGGCCGGGCAAAACAGTTGAACACAAAACCGGCGTATTTCGCCAGGGCGAACTGACTATGAATATCATAGATCTGCCCGGCACATACAGCCTTACCGCCAATTCAATAGAGGAACAGATCGCCCGGGACTACCTGGTACATGAAAACCCCGATGTTGTGGTGGCTGTCCTCAATGCGGCCAGCCTGGAACGAAATCTGTACCTGGTAGCTGAGCTCATCGAGCTTGCCCCGCGCCTGGTGATTGCCCTGAACATGCTTGACGTGGCCCAGCAACAGGGTATAAAAATCGATTCCGAAGCTTTGTCACGGACGCTGAATATACCGGTCGTACCGGTCGTTGCCCGCGCCAACCGGGGCCTCCGCGAACTGGTTACCCAGGTCGAACAGGAGTGCGGCACGGCCGCCGCCCTGCGCACTGTAAAGCACATCGAGTACGGCAGTGAGATAACGGACGTGATAGACCACGTGGACAGGCTGCTTGAGGACGGCATAACCGGCCCGTACCCGAAACACTGGACGGCCATGAAGCTGCTCGAGGGGGATGAGCAGATCAACAAGCTGATCAAGGCGCGCATGCCGGCGGAACGCTGGCCTGCGCTCGACTCTTATTTAAGGGACCACGAGTCGGCGGCCGTCACCATAGCCACGCTCCGCTATGAGTGGGTTGAGAGGATGATGGCCGTGGCGCAGCAAAAACGCCGCGTGGGCCAGGTATCGCTGACGGAAAAAATCGACCGCGCTGCCACGCATCCCATATTAGGCATCTTCCTGCTTATAGCCATCCTGGGAGCCATGTACTGGCTGGTTTTCAGTATCGGCGTCCCCCTACAGGAATTCCTCGATATCAATTTGGTTGTGAGGACACGGGATTTTATATACACCCTTTCATATATGCCACAATGGCTGCAGGGCTTTCTGGCCGACGGCGTCCTGAGCGGCGCCGGGACGGTGCTCACGTTTATCCCCATACTTTTCTTTTTCTTTGCAGCATGGGCTTTCCTGGAAGATACCGGCTATACATCGCGGGCCGCTTTTGTGACCGACAGGTTTATGCACGCGCTCGGGCTGCACGGCAAGTCATGCCTGCCGCTGGTGCTGGGCTTCGGCTGCAACGTGCCGGCGATCTTCGGAACACGCATTATAGACTCGCCGCGCGCGCGCCTGCTGACAATACTGCTGACACCTCTCGTACCCTGCACAGGCAGAATGGCCGTAATAGCCATCATTGCCGCCGCATTCTTCGGCAGCGCAGCAGTACTGATATCGATCGGGATGATCATACTCAGTTTATTCATCCTGGCTGTAGTCGGCCTGATACTCAACAGGTTCGTTATACGCGGTAAGAGCAGCGCATTGATCATGGAATTACCGCTTTACCATGCGCCCGATCTTAAACTTATCGGCATGATTACCTGGCAGAACATACTGGCTTTTATAAAGCGCGCGGGCACCGTGATACTTGCCGTTTCCATCCTCGTATGGCTGCTGTCCGTAATCCCTAACGGGAATATCAACGACAGCGTACTGTCGGATATCGGAAGATGGCTCGAGCCTGTGGGGCGATTGATGGGACTCAACTGGCAGATGATGGTAGCGCTTCTATCCAGCTTCGTGGCGAAGGAAAACACCATCGCCACCCTGGGCGTAATGCTGAGTGGCAGCAGCGGCGATTTTACTCAGCAACTTAAAGCGATTTTGACCCCGGCTGCAGCAATAGCCTTCCTGGTGGTACAGGTGCTGTTCATACCATGCGTGGCTACAATTGCCGCCATCAGGCAAGAGACCGGAGGCTGGAAATGGCCGGCACTCATACTTGTTTTTCAAACGGTTTTGTCTTTTGCACTTGCTATAGCGGTATACCAGGCGTTGAGGCTATTCCCGGGACTGTTTTTATCATTTTGCACCGTTCTTCCCTCTTAGCAACCCGCCCACCATAACAGCAGGCGGTAAATTCGATTACTTGACAACTATCGATAAAGTTGTCTACAATATATCAAGATATATCGTGATAATACTATATATATCGGAAAATATACGAGGTAGCAGATATGTTTAGAGACCGTTTTTTTGGACGCGAGCGATTTTTCCGGGGCTTCGGGCATGAAAGCCCTTTCGGCAAGGGTGACCTGAAATATGTGATCCTTGATTTACTCAGAGACAAGCCCAGGTACGGCTATGAGGTCATACGCGCCCTTGAGGAGCGCTCGCATGGATTTTATACGCCGAGCCCCGGTGTAGTCTACCCAACATTACAAATGCTTGAGGAGACGGGCCTTGCAAGCGCTGCGGAGCGAGACGGGAAAAAAATTTACACCATAACTGAAGAAGGCCGCAAATTTTTAACCGAGCAAAAAGACTTCACCGACAAGGTCAAACACCACATGAGGCATCACTGGAATCCCGAAAACATTGCTGCTTTTACTCAGCTGATGTACGAGTTCGGTGAACTGGCCAGGGTTGTACACTACCGGGCACGCCATATCGCTCCCGATAAAATGCAGCGCATACGTGAGGTGGTCTCACGTGCTTCGGCGGAGATCAGGGCCATATTGGAAGAATAAAGTGTGGAGGCATATGACAGTGTCAAGGCAAAATGAAATCCACCTGGAGTTTGATGAGATAACTCATGATTATTATGTTGTCTGGGAACCCATAGCCATGGGGGCAGGTAAAACGATGCAAGAGGCCCTGGATGACCTGAGGCAGGCAGCGCATTTCGGCATAGACACATTCATCGATTTGAAGTTGAAGGATATCGACGTTTCCGCTTAAAACAGCGCGTCATAAGCTATTCAGATGACACCGGGCTTATGCGCCAGGGTCCGCTGAAAAAATGAGGTTCCTTACTTATGCCGCCCAGCTCTTTTTGTATACGTTCGGATTCATTATAGGTAGTTTCCTGATAAATGCCGCTGAACTCATTTCTCCTGGGCAAGTCCCTTGTAGCATAATAGGGCGCGAGACATACAAACAGAAAAATGATTGCCATGAAAGATATGAACAGCAGCGATCCCCTTTTAAAATACCGCTGAGTCAACGATTTTATCCAGCCCCAGTGCAGTACAAGATGAAGGACAATCGTGATGACGAACAAAAGGGATGCTCCCCAGTGTAACGTGCCCCAGGTATAGCGCGTAAGGCCTAAAACGGCAGTACCTGTCAACTCGGCTGGAAAACGATGAAGGATTATGCCGGTAAATACCTGGCTTAATAACACTACAAGTATGAGTACGTCCGCAACGTAGTTGGTCAATACCCTTTTCATGATACTGCGCCTCCCGGCTGATTTTTCGGATAGCCATAATTGATCTCAGGTATTGTATTTTTTAACAAATATAAAAATCCGGCCTTTTCTCTCCCTGCTGACGAATCCGGCTTTTTCAGCATCCTCTATCAAGCCGGCGGTGGAGCCTGTTGTTTTTTCAAAAGACAGCAGCCCCCTTGGTTTGAGGATACGGTGCATCTCAGACAGCATGCTGCTGAGGCCTCCGGAAATGTGGCGGAGGCCGAAAACAAAGGATAGATCGACACTGCCATCCGGTAATCCGCTGCCTGCAGCATTTATCAGCACCGGTTTAACATTCCGTATTCCCTGGCTGCGTATCTTTTGCTCCACCCGTTTAATGGCCAGCGGGTTAACGTCCGTTGCGTAGACAATGCCCGTGTCTCCCACTATTTTCGCTGCCGGAATGGTGAAGAAGCCCGGACCGCACCCAACCTCCATCACTTTCTGCCCCTGGCTCAATCCTGCCGCTTCCAGCAGCCTGCGAGGATTTTTGAGATGCGGAAGCAGCGGATTATCGTGCATCAGGCTTATCATCCAGAAAGCCAGGCCGGATGTATGCAGCTTA
>Ga0268281_1000741_pt1 | contig 22494 bp, 25 predicted proteins | sample saktaG_10_FD_190134 | JGI IMG/M metagenome (GOLD analysis project Ga0268281, IMG submission 190134) | Saline water microbial communities from Sakinaw Lake, British Columbia, Canada - sak_2011_5_24_50m | ecosystem: Environmental > Aquatic > Non-marine Saline and Alkaline > Saline ...
CTTTACACCAGGGGCATTGTTTAAACTCTGTACTTCAAGCCCTGAATCATCGGATATCACAAGCATATTGGTTCTCTTTGATATCTCTGTTGATTTTTTTATGGCATTTCCACTGAAAGTATCTTTATCTTCTTTTACATCAGGAAAACCCTTGAATCTATCAAGGCTTAGAATTCTTATATTGAGGTCGCGCAGAAGTCTTTTCAGTTCAAGGAATTTCTTTCTGTTTCTTGTCGCAAGCAGTAACTCTTTCAAATCCTTAACACCTCTTTCTGCTTTTTTATAATCTGTTTTATACCTTTTTTAGCAGCTAAGATCATCCTCTTCATCTGGGCATCATCAAACGGCCTGCCTTCGGCAGTACCCTGTATTTCGATAAAATTCCCGCTTGCGGTCATAACAACATTCATATCAACATCTGCCTTTGAATCCTCTTCATAATCAAGATCAAGCAATACATCAGGTCCTGATATGCCTACGCTTACAGCTGCAACATAGTCATTAAGCGGGATCTCTTCTATAATACCCTTTTCCTTCATATACTTAAGGCAAAGGGCAAGCGCTACAAATGAACCTGTTATGCTCGCTGTCCTTGTCCCGCCATCTGCCTGGATTACATCGCAGTCAATCCATATGGTGCGCTCTCCTAACCTTTTCATATCAACAACAGACCTTAGAGACCTTCCTATAAGCCTTTGTATCTCATGCGTCCTACCGCCGACTTTTCCTCTGGAAGACTCCCTCTGCACTCTTTTATCACATGACCTGGGAAGCATCGCGTATTCCGCTGTAATCCAACCCTTGCCCTTGCCTCTTAAAAATACCGGTACACCATCCTCTAAAGATGCTGTGCATATTACTTTAGTGTTTCCTATTTCGATCATGCACGAGCCTTCAGCATATTTTATAAAACCTGTTTTTATATTAATCTTTCTTGTAGCATCAAAAGCCCTGCTGTTTCCTCGCATTATATTCCCCCTTGAAAAATACTTTTACCCTTGGAATCAATGGCTACAACTACCGGAAAATCTTCAACCCATAGCTCATATATCGCCTCAGGGCCTAAATCTTTATAGGCAATAACCATTGACCGCTTTATCCTGGATGAAAGATATGCCCCCGCGCCGCCGATAGCAACCAGATAAAGACTCTTGTATTTTTTTATCGCGCGCAGGACTTCATCTGAACGCCTTCCCTTTCCTATCGAGGCCCCCAGGCCTTTTTCCAGCAATACCGGTGTAAACTTGTCCATGCGTCCTGATGTTGTAGGCCCACATGAACCAATAGCCCTTCCGGGTTTAGCAGGAGTCGGGCCGCAATAATATAAAACATTATCCGATAAGTCAACGGGCAGGGCTTTGCCTGTTTTTATAGTTTCATATAATCTGCTATGCGCGGCATCGCGGGCAGTATAAATTTTTCCACATAAAAGCAGCTCTTCTCCCGCGGAAAGTTTAACCCGTATATCTTTTGTCAACGGCAGATAAATTCTTTTCATATCTAAATTACTCCTGTAGCACTACGCGTGGCATGACAGCTTATCTTTACGCACAAAGGAAGGCCCGCTATGTGAGTTGGAAAACTTAGGATATTAACTCCCAGGCATGTTGTCTTTCCTCCCATGCCTGCCGGGCCTATATTTGTAAAGTTTAGCCTTTTGAGTATAGTATCTTCCATCAGGGCAAGGTGTTTTTTGGGATTCTTTTTGTTAATAGGGTGTATAATAGCCTCTGTGGCAAGCAAGGCTGCCTTATCTAATGTCCCGCCAATGCCTATTCCTATCACAAGCGGCGGACAAGCATCATAGCCGGCACGCTTAACGGTATCTAAAACAAAATCCACTATTTCCTTTTCCGTATCGGTAGGCTTAAGCATCTTTAAGCTGCTGGCATTCTCACTTCCAAAACCTTTCGGTACAACAGTAATCTTTATCTTATCGCCTTTTATAATATCATAATGTATAACGCATGGGGTGTTTGTATTTGTATTTTTTCTTATCAAAGGGTCAACGACAACTGATTTTCTTAATAAACCATCCTTATAGCCTAGCCTTATCCCCTCATTTATCGCGGTTGTTATATCGCCTTCTACAAAGACAGCCTGCCCTATCTGGAAAAAAACCTCCGCAAGGCCTGTATCCTGGCATATCGGGATAGCGTTTCGCCTTGCAATCTCCGCGTTTTCTATAAGTACCTTCAGGACATTTTTAGCAGAGGGGTTTTTTTCATTACGCAGTGCGCGCTTCAAGGCATCAAGGACATCTTTCCTTAGGCTTAAATTCGCCTTTATGGCAAGCTGCTTTACGATTTGGGTTATTTTTTTATCTTTTATTTTTCTCATATGTCCTGCTTACTGTTGTGCCTATGCCGCCGCGGGATTTAAAAATTGTTGTTATTTTCGCATAGCACGGCTTGCATGCCTTTACAATGTCGTCGAGTATCCTATTTGCCAGATGCTCGTGGAATATACCTATGTCTCTGAAAAAAATAAGATAAAGCTTGAAAGACTTAAGCTCGATACAATACCTATCAGGGATATACTCTATCAAGATATCCGCAAAATCAGGCAGGCCTGTCTTCGGGCATATGCACGAAAACTCATCTGTCCTTATAGATATCGTATAGGATTTATCATTATACTGGTTTTTCCAAACTTCTATTGCAGGCGTTTTCAGGTTGCGTATATTATTCTGAAGGCCTTCATATATGCTCTTCTTGGTCTTTTTCATTTAGCTTTCTCCTGCAGGCCCTCATATGCGCTTTTCTTGATTTTTTTCATATAATTTTTTATTTATGCTGGTGTGCCTTTGCCTTTGCAGGGATAGGTATTTTTGCATATTATCGAAAATCAAGGCAAAAAAAGCCAAATCCCTGCAAAGGCAAAGGCATACCAGCTTGTTTATTATCTCAAAAAATGCAACATTTTAACCCTACGCAGCATAGTTATCTCATGCCCATCATCTTATGTGCCTGCGGTATAACAAGCACATTGTTAAGAGCTTTAAGCGCCCTTTCCTGAAGCCCCAAAAGCATATCTGCCGATATATTAATACAGCATGAATCACTTTTTGTTTCTGGCTGTATGATGAATGGTATATCAAAGCTCATTTCTCTTACAAGAGCGAGTGCTTTATCGAATTCCGCCATATCTATTTCATCTGATACAATCACCTTGACAAAGAATTCTTTTTCAAAGGCCCGCTCGAGGAAACTCTTATGCTCATCCCAATACGGTTTGTTTTTGCTTACACTAGGTAACTTTATATCAACTGATACGGTATCCACATAAGAGATAACATCATCTAGCTTATCCGCCAAGGTGCCATTTGTTTCTAGGTACACCTTAAAACCCCTGTCTCTGATTTGAGGGAGCAATCTCTTAAGAAATCCGCTGTAAAGAAGCGGCTCACCTCCTGTCAAAGCTACAGTATTATGTGTACTGTAAAGATTTAAATCATCTATCTGCTTTATTGTTTTAAAAATATCCAGAGTTTCATAGCCTGCTTCTTTATCTGTATCGCAAAAAGAACAGCTCAGGTTACACTCTTTAAACCTTACAAATATATGCCTATGGCCTATAAAAAGCCCTTCTCCCTGCACTGATGAGAATATCTCTATTATATCGGCCGTGTCTGTCATTTTACATTTAACGGGTCTTTTATGCCCGCTTCTTTAAAACCTTTTTCGCGTATCAGGCATGAATCGCATTTACCGCATGGCCGATTACCGCCTTTATAGCATGACCATGTGTATTCAAAAGGCACTCCAATCTTAAAGGCCTTGATTATTATATCTTTTTTTTTCATACCAACTAAAGGGGCTTCTATAGATACTGCCTTGCCTGAAACCCCAATTTTTGTGCCCTTTTTTATCGCATTGGCAAAGGCATTTAAAAAATTCTTCCTGCAATCAGGGTAGTTGCTATAATCTATCTGGTTGACACCTATAAATATCTTAGAGGCCCTGATCGTTTCCGCGTATGACGCCGCAAAACTTAAAAATATGATATTGCGGGCAGGGACATATGTGCCGGGTATTTCTTTCCTGGCTACTTGACCATCAGGTAATTTAATATTTCTATCTATCAATGAGCTGCCTTTCCATGGAAAAACGATCTTTAAGATATGGCTCTCGGCTTTATTGATACGCACGAGTTTTTCGGCAAATCGAAGTTCCCTTTTATGCCTCTGGCCATAATCAAAACTTAAGGCATATATTTTATAACCTTGGGCCTTGGCATGGTAAAGCACTGTCGCTGAGTCAAGGCCTCCTGAAAGCAGTACTACAGCCTTTTTCTTATTCATAATATGTGGCACAGGAGCCTGGAGTCTCCCATACGGAAACGCTTTCAAGAACTAACGGGGGCTTGATCTTTTTTTTGTAATTATTAAAGATATATTCCGCAACCTTCTCTGATGTTGGATTGTATTTTTTAAAGTGCGGGATTTCATTTATAAGCGCATGATCAAGAACACCCAATACTTTTTTTAGGATCGCTTTTGCCTTTTTAAAATCAATGAGCAGGCCTGTTTGATCAAGACTGCCTGAACAAAGAGAAACCTCGACCCGCCAATTATGCCCATGCAGATTTTCGCATTTTCCCTTATACCCCCTGAGTCTGTGAGCAGCACTGAAATATAATTCTACTTTAACCCTGTATCCCATATCCCGCCTTTCTTATACTCTTAATCTTTCTGCCCAAAAACCGCTCCCCTGTACGCTTAAAATTTTCAACCTCGTCACTTACAAAAAAATTGAGCTTCCCTTTCAAACGCCTCTTATTTAAAGCCTCCTGCTTACCTAACAAATCTTTAACGCATTCAGCGGTAGATGCCGCTGAATCCACAAGTGTTATTGAATCACCCATAAACTTTGATATAAGATTTTTTAACAGCGGGTAATGAGTGCACCCAAGTACAAGGGTGTCAACGCGTTTTTGCTTTAAAGGTTTTAAGTAATATTTTATAATATCAATAATGATTTTATCTTCCCTTAAGGACTCCTCCGCGACAGGTACAAGCAAAGAACAGCTCTGTGAAAATATCTTTACAGAAGGGTCTATGCGCGCTATCTCCCTGCTATAGGCATTGCTTCTTATTGTCGCGGTAGTACCTATTACGCCTATCCGTTTATTTTTGCATGCCCTGGCAGCATCATTGGCACCCGGCTTTATAACGCCAACAACAGGCACCCGAAAATTTCTTCTTAAAGCAGGCAGAGAAACGCTCGAGGAGGTATTGCACGCTACTACGATCAGCTTTACATTCTGTTTTAAAAGAAAAAGCGCGTTCTCTACTGAAAATTTGATTATAGTGTTCCTGGATTTCGTGCCGTATGGAACACGCGCTGTATCTCCGTAATATACTATATCCTCATAGGGGAGGGCTTTTATAATTTCTTTTACAACCGTAAGGCCCCCTACACCTGAATCAAAAACCCCTATGGGCCTGCTATCGCTGTTTTGTGAATCCTTCTGCTGCCTCATATTCATCTTTATAATTTATAATACCACATGCTATTGATTCTGCTATTTTTTCACGATAAGAAGAGTCTTTCAGCAATTCAGACTCCTCAGTGTTTGATATAAAACCAACTTCCACTAAAACTGAAGGCATCTTGGCGCCCTTTAATACATAGAAGTTGGCTCCTTTTTGGCCTCTGTTCTTAAGGCCGAGTTTTCCACAGGCGGATTCTGTTATGCTTTCAGCCAGCTCCGTTGATTCTCTCCTGTTTTCACTATACTCTATATCCCATAGAGTCGCCTCCAGGCTGCTAGAGGGACGCGTATTGCCAAATGAAGAATCCTCATATTTTAGTGATGCATTCTCCGCGGCCGCAACTGCACGCGCATTATCATCAATCGCCTCAGAGAGATAAAAAACTTCGAAACCTCTCGCGTACCTGGAATGAGCTGCATTGGCATGTATGCTTATGAAAAAATCAGCGCCATATTTATTAGCAATATCAGCTCTCCTCCACAGTGATACAAATGTGTCATCACTACGCGTAAGCCTTACCTCAATTGACTCTGCTTCTAAATAACGCTTTATCCTTCGCGCGATATCTAATACTATGTCTTTCTCCCTCAAGCCGGACATGGAAACAGCGCCAGGGTCTTTTCCCCCATGGCCGGGGTCCAGAACAATTTTTTTTATGGCATGATAGGGCGACGCAGCTTTAAGTTTTTCAGTTGCTGGCAAAGCTGATGCCTGTTTTTTCATAAAAAAATCCGCAAGCACAGACTCTGAAAAATCCCTGGGCAACAATATGGTATTTCTTTTCACGATAACAGGGTTTTTAAGCTTATAGGAAACCCCGTCTATAACAACAATATCACTGCCTATATAGAACTCCGCATGGATGCCACCTCTTGATAAAGTGACCTTTTTATCTGTGTAATTCCATTTTGAACTTACATTATACGCCCTTGTAACAGAGTCCAGGCTCACATAAGCACAACCATCTACGCAATAACGCGGCCCCTTTATAGAGAAAGAATCCTTAACCTGCACAGTTGCGCAGCCAGCTAACATTACTAAAAATAATATTAATACAAAATGTCTTAATGTTCGCATAATCCTAAACCTGCTCAAAAACCGTCCCTGATAAATTTTGGTGGACCCGGTTGCAACCAATTCGAACTGCTGGGGAAATCTCTGCTCATATCAAAATATTATCAATGAACCACCCCTACTTATACCAAAAACTATCCCAAAAAGCAACTGAATTACATCTTTTGGGTATGTCATTTATTAGTATAGGTAAAATATTAGGTGTAGACCCCAAAACCATAGCCAAAGCAATCAAGAAAAATAGGGACTGTCCCAAGCGAACGAAGTGAGCGACCGAGGACGAAATGTCCGAGGAAGTGCCGAGAGCTCCGCGAACGGCCGCATGGACTGTCCCATTTTTTTTCGTCAAACCCAGAAAGGAGAATAATGATGTACCCATTCAGCATATACAAAATCTTACTTTATCTTTTTAACATTTTTAGCAAACTTTTTTCCTTCAGATTTAAGCCGGCGCTGCAACTTCTTAATATCTTCCTCCGGAGGCAGCGCTTCAGGTCTTATACCGCTTTTTCCAAGCAAATCACGGATATCTCTATTATTTTTTATATGCTCGCTTGTTATAGTCGGTTCACCGCATAAATTATTCTTTTTTGTATTAAAGCTGGTTATTTCCGTGGCAAGATCTTTTGCTTTAATGGTAATAGTTGGCAGGAAATCGGCTAAAGGCCGTTTCTCAGGTACGCCCAGCTTCTTTTTCATATCCAACGTTGTATATCCGCCAAAAAGCGCATAGTCGCCCTTGCTGCGTAACCGCGCAAAGCCTTTTCCGTCAACGCCACGCTCATAGGCAATTCCCGAAAGTTCTGATTCGGTATCTGCAAGCTTTTCGCGTGCACGTACTCTCTCCACCAACGCAATACGTTCTTCCAACAGTTCCTGCCTACGGGTTTGAATAGCAAAGTAACTTTGAGCAAAAGCAATTTGTGCTTTGCGAGGATCGCCATTTTGAGCAATAAGATAACAAGCATAACGGGTAAGCATTATATCCTGTATATCTTTTTCAGCTCTCTTAGGCATGGGTATCGTTTTGTTGACGTCAACAAAATGATCGCTTATATTCTGCCTTGAATTCCTGCAGGCGATTTTAGCCTTATCGATAACTAATAAAAAATTACGCCATTCTGTATAATCTAAAAGTTTCTGTATATCCCGTGCCATCCAATATTCAACACCATTTTGAGTATAAGTCGACTCTTCGAACGTCTTGTTCAGCTGCATGATAATTTCTTTCTTCATATTTTTATTCCTTTCTATTATATAAGAAATATCTCAAGGTTATTTTCTTTCAAATATTTTATTTTACTTTTCCTTGAGGAGACAGTTTTTCAAATCCGCTAATGCTTTTTCCAGTGTCCGTTCCGCAATATGGAACCGCCGCATAATCTCTTTTTGAGACATCGAATCTAAAGTCTTGCCCTCTTTCTCTATGAGCGCTTTTACCAAAAGTAAAAATTTAAACCTTTGCGACCGAGGACGCAATGTCCGAGCGACCGAAGAAGTCCCTTTAGGGAGAAGTGCCGCGAGTTTCACGAGCGGCCGAAATCAATAGCACTTGTCTCTATCGTAAAACTCTCTCCGGATACAGGCAACATAGTTATGTACGCATCACTTGTGCGATTAAACTCTACTTCTATAAGGTTATATCTATCCTGCAACGTCCGCAAAGCCTTTATTACCTGGCGCCTCAATGATTCGTCATCCCATAACACCGGTAACCCCAGCCCCAACCCAGTATCCTCTAAATTCAGGAAAAACTCGGTCTTCCCTACTTCTGGCTATATGCAAGCAGTATCAGGTAAAGATCCATTGCCCTGCGGTCACTTACCTTAAGCATCTTTGGGAAATACCTCTCATCCTCCAGTAAAGCCTTCTTTACTTTTATCTTATCAATGATACTATCAACATAAAGAGGCCTTCTTTCACTTTCGCCGTCCTCTTCCTTCTCCTTCTGCATCTGGTAAATCTTCTCTAACCTTGTGATTTTCTCCTTTGCAAGCATGGGTGAATCAATCAGCGTTGCTGACTCAAAATTATTCTTAAGCGCGATAATACTCCAGTTCATACTACCCTCAACCACATAACGTCTATCCACTATAACAACCTTATCATGCAGCTTGCGCCCTGGTGGAATAAAATACAGCTCACACCCAGCCTCTTTCAGTGCCTTAAACTCATCCTCATCTACAAGCTCCTTGTAACTCACATCTGGAAACTTTGTATTTAGATAAATTCTTACCTGCACACCCCGCTTTTCTGCTTCAACCAAATCATTCAACAATAACTTAACTGGATTATTCAACTCTAACTGCGTACTAATATGATACATTCCAATAACAACCGACTTCTGCGCATTATCAATCAGACCAATAACTGCCTGTTCATATTCCCGATCAGATATATCACTCACTTTGGCCGGATAAAATTCCCCAGCAAAACAAAAACCCCCACCAATTATGGTAAGGGTTAATATAAAAATTATTAGTACAGCTTTAGATTTCAATACGTGTCTCCGTTGGTTTTAATAGGTGTCCCTATTTATATCTGACTTACTCCAATCTTCCAAACACCTTTTTCAAAAAAAGCTTCTATGGTTTGACGATTTGCTTTATTTATCAAATTAGAGTGCGATACCTTATTCTTTTTCGCGTATTCAGCAAGCGTCATGATGTGCGCGCCTTCCAGATACGCAAGTCTCTTGTGATAACTATTCGTAAGCGCTTTGCCGACTATTTCCTCCATGATTTTGGCAGTGCCTTTTTCGTTAAATTCCTTAAACGCTTCGTAATACATCTTTCTATTGATGAATTTAATATTCACCGGCACAAAACCTTCTCGTATAAGCAGATAATTATTTATTACTCTTCCGATACGGCCATTACCGTCAACAAACGGGTGGGTGTGTTCAAAAGTGAGATGCAGCAGCGCAATACGTTTTATAATATTTTCGTGACTGTTCGCGTTATAACCTGCAAGCATTTTATCCAATCTTTCTATTACTTCTTTTGAGTCCGGCGCTATGTGGTTCGCAACCCTGACCCATTCACCATCCTTACGAAATCTGCCGGCTACATCATCCCGGATATTCGCTATAAGTATTTTGTGAAGCGACAGAATAACCTCAAGAGTAAGCTCTTGTTCTTTGGCTTTTGTATTGATATAAGAAACTACCCGTGCGAGGTTTTTTGCTTCAAAAATTTCTCTTTCAGTGATGTATCTGTCTAAATTTATCTGCAAAAGGATTTTCTCTGTTTCTTCAAGAGTGAGAGTGCTGTTCTCGATGGCGTTGGAGTTATACACTTGCTCGGCAACCTCCGCTTCACTCAATAATTTCAGAAGCGACTGCTTACCGACAGACGCAATATAATACCGCTCTCTTAATTGATTGATTGAATTGAAAACATGTAATATTTTTGCCATAATAACAGTATAACCTATTTCACTCTTTTGTCAACATAATCGTGAAAAATTGCTCAAAAACAGCAAATTTCACAGTTTTGAACTACAATTTCCCCTCAAATGCCTTTTGTAATATGGATCTTTTTAATTCTTCTAAATCAACTATTTTTTTCCTTTTTGTAAGCATGCTAAGCACTGACTCATCAATATAGTTATCAATAATAGTTATAGATTTTTTAGCTTTCTTGATAAGACCTGAAACAAACACATAGGCATCAAATATCTGGCCATCATAAAAAATACCTTGTTTAAAATCAAGGCTTTTGTTTTCTAATGCGTTAAATATTTTACCAATTGAATTCTGGTGAATTCTGGTCGAGTAGGTGAATTCTGCCTGCCGGCAGGCAGGCAATACTTAATTACTTTAGAATAAAACCGTTTTCTTCCTATCCTGCTTTTCTTTAAGGTCACAAATTGTGACCTTAAAGAATCATGTAAAATTTGCATAGTAAATTTTGGTGGACCCGGTTGCAACCAATTCGAACTGCTGGGGAAATCCACGCTCATATCAAAATATTATCAATGAGCCACCCCTACTTATACCAAAAACTCTCCCAAAAAGCAACTGAATTACATCTTTTGGGTATGTCGTTCAATAGTATAGGTAAAATATTAAGTGTAGACCCAAAAACCATAGCCAAAGCAATCAAGAAAAATAGGGACAGTCCCAAGCGAACGAAGTAAGCGTGTGGACTGTCCCATTTTTTTCGTGGATAAAAGAAAGGAGCCAACACCATGTGGCCATTTAGCATCTACAGGGTTTTCGAGTCAAGAGAACAATACATCTGGGCTCAAGTCCGCATACTACTTAAAAATCAACTTGCGCCCTCATGCCCCCGACAAAGATACCGTTTGTATCATCCGCAACATCTTTGCCGAACGGATTCCAGATATACTGAAAATCAGGGCTTATCGACAGATGATCGTTCACGTGTATGTTATAATATGCTTCCAGATGCCCTTCGCTTTTTGCCCTTCTGACTGGGTCAAGGTCTGCCCCTGCTTTTTTATAATCACGCGAGGGGATTGCTTGCCCTACAGCAAAAGCAAAAACATCCTTCTTTCTGCCCCAAGGCCTGCCTTCAACTTGTAAACCTGCACTCCATGATTGCTCAAGCGAATAGTTAAGATCTCCTGTTGCCAAAATATCAGGATTGTATACTTTCGGGTCCTGCCAGCCGTAACGGGTAAAAAGAGTAACAATATCCGTAACTTTCTGGTCAAAGCTTAAGCCAAAGCCGTAGCTATCTTCCTTTGTTTTCTCGATATCAAGCCACTTGGTATGATAGACATTGTTGCTCCAGCCATAGAAACGATAATTGCCTGGGAGATTAAATAGGTTGGCCTTAAAAGCAACTTGGCCAATATTAAAGAGGCTATCGAACATCTTCTCCCAATCACTGTTTGCGTCAAATAAGCTATAACCGATTTCCAGCCATTCAACTGGCATATACGCAAGACGAATCCCTGGAGCGTTATCTGGAAATTCAATCACAGGGCTATTGCGAAAAATCCTGCCTAAGAATTGCGTTGTTTCATCATTGGCAACTTCGTTGTTGTCGAAATAAGCTGTTGGGTCGAGTTTGCCGAATGTCAGAGCTGCTTTATCTTTGAAAAAACCTTGTTCATACCATAATTCTGTCAGCCTGATATTTTCATGATTGTCTGCATCGCGGTTGACGTTGGAATATACTGTCAGATTATCTTCAAGGCCATCACCTTGACCACCTTCAAGATGCAAAAATGCTTTGCCATCTACGTCCTTAAACTCCTTGCCTATGGTAATATCAGCCGAGTATGATGCATCTGTCCGTGAAACTTTCTTCTGAGCATCGGCTGTGGCGTCGTTTACGTTGTTTGTTCCTTGAACGATCATGGTAGCGCCTGCGCTAATATCAAGGCCTCCTGCTAATTGTATAGGAGAACCTATTTCACGATGAAGCTTTTCATCGAGCTGTGATAGTTTTGATTCGTATTCAGTAATCTTGACCTCTTGAGTAGCTGATTCAACACGCTGCTTACTAATATAAGAATCTTGGTCAGCAACTTTTTTCTCCAGGGCTTCTATGCGAGTCTGCATCTTACGAAGCGTTTCTTGAATATCGATGTCATCCGCATAGCACAATCCAGAAAAAATAAAAGTAAACAAAGAAACAAAACACAATAGCTTTCTAAACCGCATGCCTTCCTCCTTCAATAAGTAATATTTTAAGTGGCTAAACTATTTGGGCAGGTAATGATAAAACTGCGGTGGGGCGCGGGAAATACTGGCAGAAATGATTTTCTCAAATAAGGGTGTGTGTGGCAGCATGAAGAGACGAAGAATGACGCGGAATAAAATACTGCTGATTATCGAAAAGAATAGCGTGATTACAACATGATTAAGCCAAAAACAGATGGGGCATTCATGCCCATCATCATTGTCATGATGCAAACTATGCGAAAGCGGATGGAATATCGCGATTCCAAGAAAAATAGCAAAAACAGCCAACAATAAAACAGGTGCTTTCTTTCTCATTTTGCACTCCAAACCCAACCTTTTTCAAGAAAATCGCTTCGCGATAACTCTTAGACGATTTTCAGTGGTTGGAATTGTTTTTTGAAATTCCATACCATAAAAAGTTCTTACCTGTTTTCTCCAAAAATTCGCCAAGCCGATTCTGAGCTGATTCTAGGAACATAATACTTAATTACTTTAAATAGAACCGTCCCATTTTCCTCTTGCTTTTATTTATCAAACCTTATAATTTTAAATAGTAGCCCCTATCTATCCTTCAAATCCGCTAATGCCTTTTCCAGTGTCCGTTCCGCAATATGGAACCGCCGCATAATCTCTTTCTGCGACATTGAATCTAAATCTTTGTCTTCTTTCCCTAAAAGCACCTTTACCATGAGTAGAAATTTAAGCCGTTGTGATATCTCTTTGTCATGCGGATAAACAATGCTTGTCTCTATTATAAAACTTTCTCCTGATACAGGCAACATAGTTATATATGCATCGCTTGCATAATTGAATTCTACTTCTATAAGGTTATATCTATCCTGCAATGTCCGTAAAGCCCTTATTACCTGGCGCCTTAATGATTCGTTATCCCATGACACCGGCAACCCCAGCCCCAATCCAGCATCCTCTAAATTTAGGAAAAACTTGATTTTCTCTAATTTCTGGCTATATGCAAGCAGTATCAGGCAAAGATCCATTGCCCTGCGGTCACTCGCCTTAAGCATTCCTGGGAAATACCTTTCATCTTCCAATAATGCCTTTTTTACATCTATATTTTCAATAATACTGCTAAGATAAAGGGGGCTTCTTTCACCTTCTTTGTCCTCCTCCTTCTCCTTCTGCAGCCGGTAAATCCTCTCTAACCTTGCGATTTTCTCCTTCGCAAACCCGGGCGAATCAATCAGCGTTGCCGACTCAAAATTATTCTTAAGCGCGATAATACTCCAATTCATACTGCCCTCAATCACATAACGCCTGTCCACAATAACAACCTTATCATGTAGCTTGCGCCCTGGTGGAATAAAATACAGCTCACATCCTACCTCTTTCAGCACCTTAAACTCATCCTCACCTACAAGCTCTTCATAACTCACATCCGGAAACTTTGTATTTAAATAAATCTTTACCTGCACACCCCGCTCTTCAGCCTCAACCAAATCATTCAGCAATAGTTTAACTGGGTTATTCGCCTCTAACTGCGTACTGATATGATACATTCCGATAACAACTGACTCCTTCGCATTATCAATCAAGCTAATAACCGCCTGCTCATATTCCCGATCAGATATATCACTTACCTTAGCCGGATAAGATTCCTCAGCAAAACAAAAACCCCCACCAATTATGGTAAGGGTTAATATAAAAACAACTATTACAATTTTAGATTTCAACCTATATCTCCGTTTTCATGTTCCTTGGTAATTCTAGGGATACAAGACTTAATTACATTTTGTCCGGTAAGTGAATTGCTAGGAGTCCCTTTTTTCTATTGCATCTTTTTGCGAATCCGGTATTACATTGTTATATATATCGGAAATGTGCTTGGGTTGAGTTATCATTATTTCTGTAATAATATTTATAAGACCAAAAAGGTTATTTGCTACTTCTGGCTTGTCATTCAAATCAATTTGGCCTGGGTGCACAGCATTATTGCCCACAACTCTTACAACATCTAGCGCTTGTTGTACTTTTATGGGTAATCCTTTTTTAACAAGCAAAGCAATGTCCTCATTGATATTTTTACCCTTTCCTCCTAAATGTTTACATAATTTTTGAATAGCCAATCTTAATAATGCTGTTGCCCCTCGAGGAGAATCATTCGCAATATTTCTAGCTTCTTCATAATCTTTTTTGGTGTCATCTGGTAAGTCAGAGCTTGGCAATGGTGCGGTTTTAACATTAGGATATACTAGTTTACCATACATCCAAATAGAAAATCTTTCACATTGCGAACAACGACAAATCCAAAAATTATCATCTACGCCATAATTTGTATCAGCTGCGTTTCTTCGTGGTGCTCCCCAATCTTGTTTCGCAAAAGCATTACAAAAAGAGCAATTAAAAGCTGCACGTTTATGTTCTGGTGGTGTATAAGGTATATTACTCATAGCTTCCTCCACTTAATTTTATTTATTTTCTGTTAATATTTAAACTCATCGGTTTTTGGAACAACTTTAGCCGTATGAAAATCCGCTAGAGCTAATATTATAGTTATTTTAACTGATCTATTACTATTTTTTCTAACTCGTTTAAAGCGCTTTCTTTAGCTGGATCATCTTTTTTCAGAGATGCCCATTTTCTGAATGCAACGTTAACTTTGTCGTCAGCAGGAATATCTAATAATTTGGCTATATCCTTTACTTTTGCATATAAATAAGGGTTTGCTATTTCTCGAACCTTAAAACTATCAATAGTATAGCCGATCCCATAATCAACCGTACTAAAATTCACAAGTAATTGTGCTATTTCTTTTGTTGCTCTCATTACTTCTTCAGTTTTTATTCTTTCTTTTCTAGCTTCTACCATTTGCCACCAAGATATTGTTGCTGCAATTATGGAAACAACAAAAGATGCTAATAGAATATAAAATCGTATTTTATCCTGGCGCCGATCTGCTACATAGTCAGCTCGAGTTCGCCAAGGGTTATCGCCAGAGGGCATAGGAACTAATTCAACTTTCAATGCGCCATTTTTTGTTTTTGGTAAATGTTCTTTTTTCATATTTTTAGTTTCATTATTCATTATTTTTTTCCTATATAATTATATAATTCTGAAATTCTGAATTTTGAAGAATTCTGGAGACACAATACTTAATTACTTTAAAATAGAATCATCCCCTTTTCACCCATACAATACCTAATTGCTTTCAAATAGAATCATCCTCAGAACTAATTACGTTAACTGTGATCTAAAATCAGATATCACACTCTTTGTATAAGCTTCCATGTCATCAAAATTTTCTTTTTCCCGTGTTACTTCTACGAATTCATTTATTGAATAGGGTTTTAAATTTACCCTAAAACCTTTTTTCTGATTTTTTACTATGGAAATATCATAAAATTCTTTCGTATCTTCATGAACCGTAGGAGCTACAAAAGATAGATATTTTATAAAATGACTCTTAAATTCATCGTTTGAATATAAATGTCTAATTACTGAAGTTGTTTCATGATTTAATTGTTGAGTTTTGTTGCGAATTAGAGTTACCTCAATCAACCAATAAATTTTTGATGAATAAATTTCAATATCTCCAATATTGCCTGGAGCGTGGGAATAAGGCTTCCCTATATGATCTGTTTTATAATTTGGGCGTATAGCAAACTCTCTCCCATATTTAAGAGCAACTAGAATTGAGATATAGAACTCCAACTTTAAGGGTTCTGGAATTTCCTTAAATTCTTCGATAATAACTGTTCTTGATCCTATTTTTTCTATACTTTTAAGTATTATATTTTCGTCAATTTTATAATTTGCAATAATGCTAAAAATTTTGTTTACATATACTTTACCATCAATTTTATCGGCTTCTTCATACTGTCGGGCGATACTTAAAAATTCTTCTGTATTTGTATTTAATTTATCAAAATAATTTTGCGGAATTGTCTTCTCTTCATCGGAAAATAAGAAATCACTTTTTAATAAATCTTGTATATATTCCAATTTATTTTCATTTATCTCGATTAACTTCTTGCCAGAATAACGGATTGTAATAAATCCTGAAATTATAAATAATCTACGGACAACATCGGGATAATCATTTATTACTGTCTTAAATCTTGCTGTTACTCCAAATCGGGTTCTTGCAAAATTATAAACGTCATCGTAATCTTTAAACCTATTTTCTTTGATAATAGATAAAAAATTATTAATGTCGCCATTTTTACTTAACATTGCAATTATAAATTGCTCATAACTTAATCGCTGTTTTTTTGCTCTTAACGCTAAAAGAACACCGAGCATAAAACGAAAGAAATTGAAATCATTACTTACATTTCTATAAGGCGATTTTCTATTATATTTCATCGCTTGTATAGAAAACGCTTCTTGCTCATCAATCTTTCTATTTATTAACATTTTAGCAATATCAGAAAACTTAAGCTCTTCCCCATATTGAGCATATACAAATCCTAATTCTGAAAGTGTCCTCATGTATGTCCAAAAACGAGATTGATATCCCGCTGGAAAACCACCATCAGCCCTACGAGTACTATTTAACTCAATTACTTTTTCTTTTATATCCTCTATTTTTGTAGTTTCTGTAATTTTAATTTTGTTACTTGATACCTCACCAGTTAAATACAAATGAGAAACCATTTCTAACAAACTTTTGTCATTTAGAATTTGCCCCTCAAAATCTTTTAGAGCCGTTAAAAATCCTATATATCTTTCCGGGCTTCTAACAGCTGTCTCAAATGCCATCTGCTTATATATTGGTTTTCTTTTAGTTCTTATTTTCATGATTTTAATAGTTAGTGACCAAAACCTCTTTAATGTTCTTTTTAGAATTATTATGATAACTAATATAATTGCTCTCTATTTTGTATGTTTTGTACCTTTTCATCCAACGTAGCAATAAATCATTCTTACTTCCATTATAGTGGGTTACATTAGATAGCGCAAATTTAACACCTTTCTTATCTAAATCGCAAATAAAATCTAATAAATCAATTTCAGCTTCTTGGTTCCAAAACTTATTATATTCGCTTGCTGTTATTAAATAAGGGGGATCTAAATAAACAAAATCATTTTCTGTATATTTTTTTTCAAATAAAAATTTTCTGAAATCTCTTGAGCTAAACAATATTTTCTTCTCACATACAAAATCAAAATAGTTGTTCAAAGCAGTAACAACATTTTTATTAAAATCAACATTTCCCACTGGAAGATTAAATTTGCCTCCCCCATTAAATCTTAGCATTCTATTAAACCCATATATAAGCAAAATATACAAAATTAAAGGGTCATTCTTTTTTTTATCATTTACGCGCTGTCTTAATTTCTCATATCCTTTTTTATTAAATCTGGCCAAATAAGTTTTTTTATGCTCTTTTTTAAGGGCGTCTGGTACTATATCTTCCTTATAAGACTTAGACATTTTATACTGTTTGGTTATTTTTTCAACGTTTTTAAACAATCTATTTGGATTATTCGAATTTTTAAGTAGAAACCTATGTATATTAATAAGATTTTTGTCTATATCGTTTAAATGATATTCATTTGCTTTAATATTTAAAAATACGGTGCCACCACCAACAAATGGCTCATAAAAATTGTTTATATTTTGAGGAAATAAGCCTAGCAGCTGTTCCATTAATTTATATTTATCTCCAACATAAAACAATGGTGATCGTTGTATCCTCTTATGCATGATTAACCTTAGTTACAAACAAGTATTCTTTATGATTGTTAAAATTTGTGTTGCCTGCGTTGAAATGCTTGTGTTTTTTTTCAAAAACCCTAGTCCTACCTTTTGATTGTAGATTTTTTTCAATTTCTTGAAGCGTAATTTTGTTTTTAGATGAGTTGCTTTTTGAGTCGTATGTGTTGTTGTACGAAACAACCAAATAACGAGCATCAATATCTCTTACAAGTTCGGCAAATCTATGCTTCGCCTTTTCTTTGCAATAATCACTCATGTTTTCCGGATCCGGCTTTAGTGCCACGCCATGCAATTTTGGCTTACCCCATTTAGTAAGTGTTTCAAGCACGTGATAAAAACGGCTGTACTGCCTGGAATTATAAGGTGGATCAATATAAACCACATCTGCTTTTATTTTTTTTACTAAAAGATTTGCATCTTGCCTGAATATAGATACTTCATTAGTATCTATAGGGTCTACCGGCTTCATAAAGAAATTATCGCTTATCGTGTCTTTTTTAAAATATGCATCATAATGTCCAACGGTATTAGCAATTTTATCAATAGCATAAAGCAACGATGCAATAAGCATGCAATATTCTCTACTTGTTAAATTCTCTTTATTTTTTTCTATATTTTCTCGGATGAATCCAATAATTTTTGACGAATTGTGACTAAAATATTTACCACCAAAATAATCAGAAAAATAGTTACCCTCTAAATCTTCCGCATAGATATTGTTATAATCCTTGATTATATTATCTATCTTGTTTTTGTCCCACTCACCATCTCCCAAAAAAGCTTGATATATCACATAATTGGAATAAAGAAAATCGTTTAGTATAACTTTTTTAAAATGTTTTGCGGCTATAGCTGATACAATTCCTGTTCCCGCAAAAATATCCGCAAAACAACTACCTTCGCATTCTTTATTAATAATAGAAAAAATCCATTCTATTAACTTATGCTTACTTCCGATGTATCTGCGATTATGCAGTTGAATATGATTCTTCTTTACTTGTGGAATGTAAAAATAACTCTCTTTAACTCTTTCCGCATTTATCTCATAAGTTGGTTTTTTAATTTCTAGTAAATCAAACAAAGTCAACTGGACACCTTCAGCAACATAATCAATATTTTTATCAAAACTTCTTACTATTTCATGGAAGCTATAGCTTCCATTTTTTGAAGTTATTATAAAATCGATAACGGAAATCCCCATTATTTCGCCAGCTTGAATAATTTTTTCAACAATCGTATTGTCTTTTTCGCTTGGTGCGGGGTCTCCTGTGGGATGATTATGCACTAGAATAATACTTGCGGAGTTCAGTTCAATGGCCGGATAAAAAATTTCTCTTGGGTGTAACAAACTTTTATCAAGTATTCCAATACTAATTATTTCTTTTCTTATTAAAGCATTTCTAGCATTTAAATATAGGCAAACAAGATATTCTTTCTTTTTATCTTGAAGGTCATGAGTAAGAGATAGGACATCCTTCGAGTTTTTAATAACGAGATCGGTTGCGCCACTTTCTTCAAAAAATCTTTTTACTAAAGAAATGGCCGAAACAATTTGCAGTGCTTTTGCTTGCCCAATTCCAGAAATATCTAACAAATTATCAACGCTTATACTTAAAAAATCTTTGCCAAATTTATGTATTATTTGTTGTGCAAGTTTTTGGACATTTTTTCCTTTAATCCCACTTCCTAACAAAATAGCTAAAAGATCGCTTTTTGAAAGCGCATCAGCCCCTTTTTGGAGAAATTTTTCTCGTGGTCTATCTACTTTCGGAATATCCTTTATTTTTGCACTAATCATTTCTTATAAATTTCCTCGAGAGTTTTTCCACCTTTTGTCTTCCATTTTTTCCAACCACTAGTTGAATTTCCTAAAATAATATCCGAAGCCGCACTTGGGCTATTGAAAACATAATCTTTAATAAAAATATAAAGGTTTTCATCTTTTTTATCTAAGTAACCATTTGAAATTAACTTATCAATGCTTTTCCTGTTCCTTTCTGCAACAGCGTTAGAAAATTGAGTTGTAGCCGTCGAATCTTTATATACAACAAGGCCCTCGTTTGTCATTCGTCCAGTTGCTAACGCTTTCTTTCCTCTACAGGTAAACAACGGATTTGAAGTGTCAACCTGTTCCTTTGATGTAATTTCTTGCAAAATTGAATATCCAACAGCAGTAAGCAATAATTTTAAATTGCTTAAAAATTCTTCCATTTCAGCAATATCTGCTTCAGGCAGAGAGGGTACGGATGATTTTGTGCCATTTTCTAAATCGAATCTTTTTGCTTGTAAGGCCATTTCTATGCATCGACTTTCAAGATATTTAACATGAGCCTTTGTCAAATTATTGTCTTTACTGACAAATGCTATTGCGGTATACCAAAAATCTTTTGAACTATCATGAGTAGTTAATCTATTCCACAAATTTTCAGCTTCTCCAATATAAGCGGTAGATAGTAAAGCCTCCTCATTTTCTTTTCCAATTAAAAAATACACTGCTGGTTTATTGCAATCGGATCGTTGTTTAATATCTTTAAGTTTATTTCTAGGAATAACAATTGCTTGGCCAACCCAATTACTCAACTCTGCGGTTTTCAATCCATTTGGTTCGCCATCAACTAAAAATATCTTTATTGTTTTTGCCATAATTTAAATCCTCTTTCCTGCAACACACTTCTTTAATCTTCCAAAAAATACCCTGCTGGTTTCTTCTTATCTCCCCACTAACTCATCAATTTTAATCTTAAAAACATCTGCTATTTTAGTAAGAGTTTCAAGGGTGGGGTTTTTATTAAAACCAGATTCTATCTTGATAAGGGTGCTGTAGGTAATTCCCGATTTTTGGGCAAGTTGTTCTTGGGACAGGTGGTGTTGTTTTCTAAGTTTCTTGATATTTCCTGAAAGCATAATAATTCCTTATTTTTTACTTGACAAACTATGAATATACTGCTATCATTGTATTAATAGAATGTTAGCACTTTAATGCTTTTAATTTAATGATATTTTAACGCGAAATTTTCGAAATAGCAAGGGATTTTTAATGAATAGAGTTGGGATTGCTTCGCCGGCTTTGCCTTCTCGCAATGACATAAGAGCAGACGAAGATATTAAGAAGCTGTTAGACGTAATCTCCTCTATATTAGCCGATGAGTATATCCAAATCGCAAAAGAAAATCCTGATGTATTTAAAAATGGGGCTACAAAATGAGAGTAGCTATATATGCAAGATATTCTTCTGAGAACCAGAGCGAAAAAAGCATTGATGATCAGATAAGAGTCTGTAAAGGTTACATTAAAGCCAACAATATGACAGTTGATGATAAACATATCTATATTGACGAGGCTATTTCAGGATCTATTATTAACCGTCCGGGTTTAGAAGCTTTACAGAAAGCTGGTGAAGATAAAGAATTTGAAGCTATGGCAGTAGATGATCTGTCAAGACTATCAAGAAGTAATCACCAGATGCTTACACTGGTGCTAAAGTTTAATTATCTTCAGATTAAGATTATCTCTGTTTCTGATGGCATTATTACAGATGATGATAACTCAAAACTAGGTATCCATATGCGGGGACTTATGAATGAGCTATATCTTGATGACCTTAAGAAAAAGACAATGAGAGGCTTAGAGGGTCAAAAGTTAAGAGGCTTTAGCGCAGGTGAAAAAGTATATGGCTACTCTACTCATCCTGTTGGTGAATTAAAAATGAATAAAAAAGGACGGCCTAAATATGATGGCATGGTTCATAAGATTGCTCTTGAGGAGGTGGGTATTGTTAAAAGAATATACAGTGACTTTATAGAAGGCAAAAGCCTGCACAAGATAGCTAAAGAGCTCAACGAAGATAAAATTCCAACAAAAAGAGGCTATTCTGGCGGTTGGAACCTATCAAGCATCAGTAGAATATTAAAAAACGAAAAATACACAGGGCTTTGGATATGGAAAAAATATAAAAATGTCAAAGATCCTATGACCGGAAGAATAAAAAAGGTTCTGCGTGAAGAAAAAGAATGGCTCTCTTGCTTTAGAAAAGAACTTATCATAATTGACAAGGAACAATGGGAAAAAACCCAAAAAAGATGGCAAGAGCTTAAGGGAACATGGCCTGTTAGAAAAAAATCAAAGGGCATAAAACAAAAAAGCTATGTTCACTCCTCTCCCTCTCATCTGCTTTCAGGGCTTATGAAATGTCAGTCTTGCGGAGGGGCTATCATTCTGGTAAGCGGCAAAGGCGGCGGTTATTATGGGTGTTATAATGCCAGGAGAAAGACCTGCAATAATATGCTCTTGGTACCTCGCAAGCGCATAGAACAAGCTATAGTAGCGGATTTAAAAGAAAAGGTATTAACTCTTGAGAATTTAGACTATGTTTATAAGAATGTAGAGAAATTAGTCGCCTCTGGTATGAATGAAGTACCTGAACTCATCAAGAAAAAGAGAGCTCTACATGACAAGGTGTCATTAGAGCTACAAAACTATCTTAATTATATTAAAATGGGTAATTTATCAAAGGCAGTATCAGAGGCTTTAAAAGAAGCTGAAACAAAAAGTGAGTCTTTAAAGGATGAAATAGGGGCTTTAGAA
>Ga0268281_1000747_pt1 | contig 22392 bp, 29 predicted proteins | sample saktaG_10_FD_190134 | JGI IMG/M metagenome (GOLD analysis project Ga0268281, IMG submission 190134) | Saline water microbial communities from Sakinaw Lake, British Columbia, Canada - sak_2011_5_24_50m | ecosystem: Environmental > Aquatic > Non-marine Saline and Alkaline > Saline ...
AATTATCGGCAGATTTGTTCTCTAAATGTTGAACAATTAGGCTTATGGTAGCTAAAGGATTCCTAACCTCATGGGCTACACTGGTCACCAATTCTCCGATGATAGATAATTTTTCCGATTGCATAAGCTGGAATTGAACTTTTCTTAATTCTTTGGTTTTTTTTATTACTTTTTTCTCTAAGCTTCCGTTTAACTCCATAAGATTTTGTTGTAATTTTCTTCTTTCAGTCATATCCCTACCGCTTAGATAAATAATAGTCTCTCCTTCTTTACTAGTGAATACCACACCCGAGAAGTCACAAAGCAAAGGTTCTCTACCTGGCCTACTTACATTTATTTCTATATTCTCTACTCTTTTTTTCTTTATATTTTGACCTCTTAATTTTTTTATTATTTCTTCGGGTATGAATTCATAAATAAAACTACCAATTAATTTCCCCTTCTTTTTTCCAATCATTTTTTCAAAAGCCTGATTCGCTCTGATAATTTTTCCTTCACCATCCAGGATTATTTGAAAATCCGGTGAGTAATCTAACAGATATTTAATATAATTCTGTTTTCCATATTCTAAATCTTTCTCTTTGGCTTTATTTTGTTCATTACCTAATTTTGTGATGCCCAAAATTGCCCCCTATATTCCATTTAGACTATACCTATAATTATTTTAACGAGAAACACCCTAATTACCGTAACTTCTTTGTTGATCCAGAACCACCATTTAAAGTTCCTCCCCAAAAGGCCCCTAAGTTAAATTGGAAAGAGCTTTTATCTAATTACCAGAAGGAGAAGGGTCATCCTCTATGTTATTTCGGGCAAACACGTGGAGTATCCCAACATGCTACCTATAAATAAGCAAATATTGTCTCAATTATTTTTAAAAATAAAATAACCCGGCTTGCTATCCAATACACGAATAACCAGCCGGGTTATTATCCCTTTTATTTATCAAACTAAATAAGACTCTAAGGCATATTTAGTTCTCGCTGGTATCCAATTCACGCCCAATACATGAGGCTATCATGCATTAATGAATAGTGCAGCTTAAATAAAATATTATTTATTCTCTTTTAAATATTTACCATACCATTTATAGGCATCTTCAAGAGCAGCTATCATCGCTCTTTTTGTTACACTATAAAACCTTTTTTCTAATTGTTGTATAGCAGATTGAACCCCTTCTTTAATTTCACACCCCAAAAGTGTGTCATGAATAATCTTTTCTCCTAAAGAAGGCATCAATGTGCTGGAAATATCTACAATCTCAGAATTAACAGGGTCCACTTCAAGATATATAGAGAAGTAACCAAAAGCATCTTTTCCTCTAATTTTCTCGGGTAATCTAGCAGAGCCTGCCACTATAATTGTATCTGGCCTTAATTTATATTCTTAAGTTTCTGCTTCTTGATTTTTGGGCATAATGTTTTCCTTCCTAGATTTTCTACTATTAATTCCGATTCCTTAATTTTATTTCCGGTAAACTTTGGTCTTTTTTACCTGAAGGTTCCTTCCTACTATAATTAGGAAATAGTATTAAAAATACATTATTACAAAATCAAAAATATTTTTTAGATAAATGCTTTCGCGCTCAATATATTATATATACTACAAATAATTTTAAAATCCTTCTTTTCCCTAAAAATAATTCAAAGGTGTGACAAGGGAGGGGCTCTGTCACACTTTAATCCTTCCGGATTTAATCCACTCTTTTATTATTTCTCTTCTCTTTTCTTCCAGGACGCCCTCAAGTAATTTTGAAGTTGTTCCTTTAGCTCTTACCTTATTAAGCTTTTCTTTCCAAAACTCCGGTATCCTATTTTCTGTTTCTGTCCTTATTTCTTCCTGTTGTGAAGGTTCAAGGGAATTATAAATTTGTTCTGCCTTTTTAATCTCTTCCTGCCTTTTTTTATTTTCCTCTTCTTGCCGCTTTATTTTAATAACCTCTCTTTTTCCCTCTTCTTCTTTCAGTTGTTCCTCTCTTTTTCCCTTCAAATATTCCTCCGGGAATTGCCAATTTTCTCTTATTGCCTTCACTATATAAGCCGCTTTATCGCCAGCATTAGAATAACTAATTGCCTCAATCCATTTTTCTATTAACCCCTGATCATTATTTTTTATTAGATTTTCAGCGGTTATTTTAGAAACATTTAATTCTAATAACTTATTAACTAAATCAACCTGCTCTTCAGAAAATATTTTTACTTCCCTTTTTGGTTCCGGTAGATACTCTCCTGTCCGATTATTAATGCTCTTTGTTTTTCCCTTTTTCATTTCTTCTTTAGCTCTTTCTCCTGGCCAATAATATATAAGCCAATCCTTGTTTCCGTTTTCGCTCCAGTCAAATTTTGAAATAAAACCAGTATCTCTAAGTTCATTATTTCCCGGGTCTAATTGTTGTTTAGCTAAAGAAATATACTCATGGGGAGTTACCGGAAGAAGCTGGCATAATTTAGAATACCGGTAGCAGATAAATTTTTCTCTCTTATTTCTTAAACCGTAGAACTTCACCCCTAAAATTTCATAAAGTCTGGAAGCTATTTTACTTTTGAGGCTTTGTAGGTAATTATAATCAATAGGTTTTATGTAAAAAGAATTTAGGTTTTGGAGATACCAGCTCCCTAAAAATAAATAATTATTATCAGATATTTCGTTATCAGATATCTTTTCTCCTTTAAAAATCACCCTATCATAAAGGCTAAAAATATCTTCAATCCATTGTTTTTTATCTTTGCTGTAGAAGGTTCCTTTAGACTCAATAGAAGTAGTTTTAATTCTTTTAAAAGCCTCTTTAATTTTCCTGTATTCTGCCCCGCTATAACTTATATTCATTCTCTTACATAAATTATATAAAGAACCTAAAGGAATAGGATTTTTTATCTCCCCTTCTTTTTTTAATATTTCTGATAAAATTTCAGAAATAGCCTGTTGTACTTTTCTATCAAATGGTCCTGGATAACCATATTCAGAAGTGGAAGAAACTTTCCATAAAAGATTAATTTCTTGGTTCCCCTTTTTAATTATTTCATGATAAATGGTTGTCGTTTTATTTTTAAGTCCTTTTGTGGAGAGAGAAAAAAATGGAAATACTAATAAATTTACTTCGGAATTTATTATCTTTGTTAGATCAATTTCGTTATTACTTTTTATAGTGATATCTTTAAATTCTTTCATTTCTTTCCCTTTTAAATATTTTAAATAACAACAACATTTCTCTGTTGTTGTTATTGTATATATTATTAATATTGTATGTTCCAGCAAATCCTTATAAATAAAGGACAACAAGCATTTTTCTTAATTCCAAACACGATGTTTCTTAATTCCAAACACGATGTTTCTTAATTCCAAACACGATGTTTCTTAATTCCAAACACGATGTTTCTTAATTCCAAACACGATGTTTCTTAAATTTATTTATATAAATTATAAAAGCCCAATATTATAAAATTTAATCAATTTATTTTAATTCTTTATTCTTTTTATTAGAAATTATTTCTTTATCTTCAAATAGTTTATATTCAAAAAAACAACAAAAAGTTAAAAATAAAAGCCACACATACCAAGTTTTTTGCCAGTCGTAAGGATTATAATATTTATGAGTAACAGCGGGATAATATTTATGAGAAGGATCGCCAGGTTGCCATCCAGGGTAGCCAGCCGCGTCTTCAAATAATTTAATTACTTTAGCCACTTCTGGCTTCATATTGGGGCTTGTTGTAACAAGAGTGCTATAGCTTGGAGTAATAACAATTTTAACACTTGTATAATACGCAACAGTTAAGGCAATAAAGAAAAGTAAAATTGGTACAAAAATTGCCAAAATTACCATTTGTTTTTTATTCATCCTTAACCTTTCTTTTCTAAGTATCCTTTTTATATTAGTATTTTCTTTATTAATAGAAATTTTAGGCTTAACCAATGGCTCGTTGCAATTACTACAAAATTTAGCACCCCCTTCATTATTAAAACCGCACGCCGGACACTTAATTTTCATATTACTATACTTCCTTCCAAATAATAATTATTTATATGAAGCATGTAAATAAGTTATTTAACCGGGACCGAATAATCCTCACTCAGATATTTTTTAAGATTATCTTCTGTGATATACCATTTACCGGAGATTTTCCGGCCCATTAATTTACCTTCTCTAAAATAAGCCCGCATAGTAGGTTTAGTACTTTTCAACATCTCTGCAATTTCACCCACACTATATAATTTAATTCCGCTAATTTCTAAAGGCATTTTCTCTCCTCCTATCTGTTAAATATAAGTAGACGTCAAAACGCTTTAGCGTTAAAACGTTTAAACTCTTTGACGCTTTAACGTCAAAACACTAAAACGTCAAAATGTCATATTTTTTCACTGATTAGTTTTTCTACAATTTCGCTTAACTGCATATTGTTTTCGGCAGCATAAATTTTTAACTTCTTTGATTGGCTGGAAGACAAATAAATAGTATGTCTTTTTTTAGGCTCTGTTTTTTTGATTTTATTTTTATCTGACGCTAAAACGTTTAAGCGTTTTAGCGTTTTAACGCTTAAACGTTTTGACGCCAAATTGTTTTGAGGTTTAAGCTCTTCTTTAGGCTTTTGCATTTTTAACTCTTTAGGACCTTTTTTTTCTTCCCGGGTATCCTGAATCCAATTCAAAGAAGATTCTTTAAAAGGATCACTACCTAACCGTTCTTTTTTTACCATTTGGTTAACCTCGGTCTATATTTTTAATTGAAATTCTTATTTTCTTTAATTAGTTTCAATTATTTTAATTTCTCATTTTCAATAAGATGTAGATAATAGCTTAAATCTAAGGAATCAAGTAATTCTGGATAGTATTGAGAAGCATAAAATGCCACCGTTCCAAGGACTATCCTTTCATTTTGTTTTAGCGTTGGTGGACGCCATTTAGTTGCGGGCAAACTGATTCTTTTAGATAGGTCTATGGGGGTAGCGAATCCGAGTGTTTTGGTTATATTCCACAACTCCTCATCATTTTTTTTACAAACATACACGTTCTTGAACATTTTCGCCGTTAATTCAGGGAAAGCACTGCCAAAACCCAAACCTTTTATTAAAAACAGACTTATTCTAGATTGAGCCTCCTCTGGTAGAACCTTCGCCCCAAGTTTTTTCTGAATTATACCAGATATTCTTTTCCGTTTTCTTTCGCGGGTTTCGGTGCCAGAAGGCTTAAATAGATCATATAAAGTTAAGCCAGTGGAGCTCTCCCATAATGGCCAATATATAAAATCAGCAAATGTATCAGGTTCCTCTCCATCTTCTTTTTTGAAATCGCTAAGGCGTTTCTTTTCAGATTTCTGTATATCTTTTGTTATATTGTCAAAAATCATATCTTGCGTGGAGAGCATTTTATTCAATATATCCAACTTATTACCTCTGGTATGACCCAATACTGCTCCGGTTTCATATCCAATCTGAAGTAATGAGATACAGGTGGCTAAGGACATATAATGTTTTTCGAAAAGCTTATTCCTAGTCAAAGACTCTACTATTAACTTTGCCAGGAAATCCTGCAAGTTTATATATACTTCCTTTTTTGACATCTACTCGCCTCTTTTTATAATTTCATTGCAAAGGTCTAAATAATCTTTGGATCCGTAGCTATTTGGTTTATATTCAAAAATACTTTTACCAAAACTTGGGGCTTCGGCCAAAGATATGTTATCTCTAATTAAAGTATTAAATAGTTTATCACCAAAATACTCTTTTATTTTTTCTACAACTTCCCGGTTAAGATTTTTTCTATTATCAAACCTCATGGCTATAATTCCGGCAATTTCAATATTTTTATTTAATCTTTTTTTAACTATGGTGATAGTTTCTAAAAGTTTTGTCATCCCCTGTAAGGCTAAAAATTCTGTTTGTAAAGGGATGTATACTTTTTGAGCAGTGGTAAGAGCATTTAAAGTTAAAAGGCCTAAGCTGGGAGGGCAATCTATAAAAACATAATCAAATTTATTTAATCCATCTAAAGTTTCTTTGAGTAAAAATTCTCTGCCGGCCAATCCTGAAAATTCTATCTCGGCTCCGGATAAGTTGAGAGAAGAGGGGACCAGGCTAAGACCATCTCTTTCGATAATTGTTTCTTTTAAAGTTACAGTTCCTTTTAAAAGCTCATAAACTGTATTATTAAGCTCGTGGGCAGGGATACCCAGGCTGTAGGTTAAATGTGCCTGTGGATCTAAATCTATCAACAAGACGCGCTTCCTAAGCTTATTTAAGCCCGCTCCTATATTAACTGCGCAAGTAGTTTTTCCCACCCCGCCTTTTTGATTGATTAAAGCGATTATTTTCATATATTTACCTACATTATTTACTTTTAAAATATATTAGCATATAATAATAAATATTAAAAGCTTTTTTTAGATATATTTTTATAAAATAATATTAATAGTAATTGTTTTTTTGAGGTGCTAATATGAATAAAATTAATCTTGAAAAATATCTTTATCAGTTGCTCGATTTAAGCACCTTTTATCAGTATAGTAGAACTTTATATGAAGATACTAACCTTATAAATGTGATAAAAAAGAATCAATATGAAAGTCTTAAGAAAACTGTTATTTCCACGGAAAAGCTTAATGTTGATAATCAAACATTTGAAGACATTTATAGACCAAAATTAGAAGGTAATGTAGATAATCGTATTAAAAATGGTATTAAAATATTAAGACAACAGATAATCGTATCTTCGCACACAGTTTTCGAGAATTATTTATGTAATGTAGTAAGAGTTTATCTCAATGTATTTCCAGAAGTATTAAAAAACAGAGATAAAAGCATTAAATTTAGGGAAATAGTTAATCTAAAAGATAATGGTTCTATACTAAATTATATTATTGAAAAGGAAGTTAATGATTTTAATTGGCTTAGCCTGGAAGAAAAGAAAGATTATTTAATAAAAAGATTGAAAATATTAAATCCAAAAGGTCTTTGGGAAGTAGATGGTGAGTATTTACTAAAAGAAATAGACGACAAAAGACACTCTATTATACATGATGAAAACCCAGTTGAAATTTCCGAAGAAGATTTATTTAAATATCTATATTATCTTAATAGAATTATTTTTAGCCTATCAGTTGATGCCAAAATTTATCAAGGCATAGATTTTATTTGGCAAAATATAAGTGAACAAATACCAGCAAAAGATAAACCTTGTTTACAATAATAAAGCTATTAATTTATAAAATAATTTTCTATATTTTTAATTGTAAGTTACTACTGATAGAATAATTCATTGTTATAAATTGAATTATTGCTTTTTACTATTTTAAAGAGAAGGGATATATAATTAAATAAATGATTAATATATATACAATAAAAGGCAAAATAGATGTTCCCGGGGATGCATTACTAGTTTTCATAGATGAAACTGGTAATGAATACTTAAAAGACAAGGAATATCCAATATTTGGACTCGGGGGTTGTGCAGTAATCTACAAATACTATAATAAATTGATTAGAGAACCTTGGAGCATAATGAAAGATCGTTTTTTTAATGGAAGAGAAAAAATCTTGCATGCTAAAGATCTCTTTCATCCTACAGAATGTCAAATAAATGCGATAGCAGAATTATTTAAGAACAATACATTTTCAAGAGTTGCTGCTGTTTTGTCCACTAAAACAATAAATAATACTGAATATGATATATATAACTTAATAGCAAGATGTTTGTATAATAGGATTATCGATATTGCAAAATGGACTTGCTTCAAAAGCGTTGTCATTATGGTGGAAGATTCTCAAAGATGTAATGCATTGGCAAAAAAATATTTTCCAGCATATGTATTTCAAGAATACAACAAAGAGATAAATAAAAATACAAAAATGCCCTCAAATTATTATTTTGTGAAAAAAGATTTAGTTGAACCTGGAGCAGAGGTTGCCGATTTTATAATCCATACTGCCGGTGCTCAGATGAGAAATAGAATAAATAACAAAATAAAAAGCCGGAAAGATTATAAGATAATTTTTGAAGATATAAATGAAAAATATTCAAGCTGTATGTTCATCGATAAAATAAGCAAAAAATCTACACCATAACGCTATAATTAAAAAATTATGTGCATCTAAGACTAAAAAGTATTTGTATAAACATTAAAATATGTAGCGTTATAAAAAAATATTTATTGTAATGGAAGGGGAGGGAAGAGAAAAAAATATAAAGTGGTGCATTTTTCGCTTGAATTTTGCATGTGGAAAATGTATAATCATTGTAGATACATTATATAGTTTAATTTTGAAAGGAAGGTGCTGTATGCAGACTACGATTAAAAAATGGGGAAACAGTCTGGCATTACGGATTCCCAAATTATTTGCATTAGATGCAAACTTAAAAATAAATAAAATGGTTGATATATCTATCGATAAGGGTAGCATTATTATTACGCCAATTGGCGAAAAAGAATATTCTCTCGAAAAACTTTTAAAAGGCATCTCTAAAAGTAATCTTCACGGAGAAATTGACATCGGAGCACCGGTTGGGAAAGAAATCTGGTGATGGCGGGTAATTTTATTCCACATAGAGGTGATGTGGTTTGGATCGATATGCAGCCTCAAGCCGGCCATGAACAATCCGGAAGACGTCCCGCAATTGTTCTTTCGCCAAAATCTTATAATGGTAAAGTTGGCCTGGCCTTATTGTGTCCGATAACTAATCAAGTGAAAGGGTACCCATTTGAAGTTATGATCCCATCCGGATTAAAGGTGACAGGGGTTGTTTTATCGGACCAGGTAAAAAGCCTTGATTGGAAAATTAGAAATGCTGAATTCTGTGATAAATTACCTGAGGCTGTGATCCTGGAAATATTAAAAAAACTTGAGACACTGCTAAGTTTTAATGGGTAGCGTACTTGCCTTCAATAAATCTTACTACTTAATCAATCTTTCCAGAAAATACTTTCACTAAATTAAATCAAAAATAATCTATTTTATTAGAATAAAGTTTTTATTTAATGAAAAGGGCAGGGGATCATTCTTTACATGAAATTACTTGCCTTGCAAGGGCTCTTTTTTTATAAAGGGCAGGCTTCTAACTTTCTTTTCAATTTTTTCCTTTTCTTATTTTCCTTATCCATAAAGGCTATTGTTAGAAAATAATACATATACTTGACATATTATATTACATACTATAAAATGGTATCAAAATAAAGGAAGGATAGGAGGAAATGTATCATGGATACCCTCACCGGAAGAATTTCTAATAGAATAAAAAAAATAAGAGAAAGATTGGAATTATCTCAGGAGGATCTCGCCAAGAGGATGGGAATTAGCAGGGTTGCCGTTTCACAGATAGAGAATGGTCGTCGCAAAATATGTACTGAAGAACTGATTAAACTATCCAGGATATTTAATGTTACAACAAATATTTTGCTTAATTTAGATGAGGATATTGAAGTTGTGTTTGAAAAAAGCAAGAAACAAAAAGTGGAAAAGAAAAACGAAATAAGAATCAGCGTACCACAGAAAAATATTGAAAAATTCAAAGAAGTACTGCTTTATATCTTAGGGAAAGTCGGTTCTAAGCCCAACGTAGGTGAATCTGTATTATACAAACTGCTTTACTTTATCGACTTTAATTATTATGAAAAATATGAAGAACAACTAATTGGGGCTACCTATATCAAAAACCATTATGGACCAACACCCAAGGAATTTGTTAAAATCGCTGAGGAGATGCAGGGGAAAGACCTGGTTAAGATACAGGATGAATACTTTCAATATCCCCAAACAAAATATATACCGCTTAGGGATCCTGATTTATCCAAATTGAGCACTAAAGAGCAAAGGGTCATCGATGATGTTTTGAATATACTATCAGATATGAATGCCAAAAAAATTAGCGAATATTCGCATAATGATGTTCCCTGGATGACTACAGAAGAAGGGGATATAATCGATTATGAATCCGTATTTTACCGCACCGCATTTTATTCAATGAGGGAGTATAGTGAAGAAGAAGATATTTAATGAGATACGAATGTTCAAGGAGTTTGAGAGAGAGTTTAGGAAATTCCTTAAAAGGTTTAAGACCCTTAATGAGGATTTAAACACGTTTATCAATACTCAATTAAAGATAGCTCATAAATTAAATATTATAGATAATAAAAGTATTGTTAGAATTTCTAATATCGGCATTGATAGGCCTAAGATTTACAAAGCTCGAAAATTTGCCTGTAAAGCATTAAAAGGAAAAGGAGGATTTAGTGGAATCCGGATTATCTATGCCTATTATGATGAAGAAGATGTCATAGAGTTCATAGAAATATACTATAAAGGTGAAAAAGCAAACGAGGATAGAGATAGAATTATAAGGTATTACAAAAAAAAGAGCTAATAGTTCTGATTATAAGATATAAGAGTTTTCCTAAATATTATAAGAGAAAAGAGGTGACAAAAAATGAGTAAAGGTAGAGATCGTAGTATCTATCGAACAAGTAATGGTAAATGGGTGAACAGAAGAAATGATGCTGGTAAAGCATCAAGTGTTCATGATATTCAACAAGATGCCATTAATTCGGCAAGAACGATGTTAGGTAATCAAGGCGGTGGAGAGTTGACAGTCATGGGTAGAAATGGCCGGATTAGAAGCAAAGATACCATTAAACCAGGAAATGATCCATGTCCACCAAAAGATAAAGAGCACTAAACATTTTTATAAATAAATAGTTTTATGATAAATAGAGTAGGGGAAGAGTAGGGCAGTAGAAATACTAATATGTTTGCTGAAGCTTATTTAGGCCCATTCCTATATTAATGGCGCAAGTGGTTTCTCCCGCTCCGCCTTTTTGATTGATTAAAGCAATTATTTGCATGAAAAATTCCCTTTTGTTTAATCTATCGTAATTTTTGCGACAATCGCATAGCATCGAATAATGTTATCTGCTCTTTAAATTCAACCTTTTTATTTTTTCTTATTTCTGCAACTTTACCATCCAATCTTTTTAATATAGCATTATAATATTCCTCTGATATTTCCATTGTTATGAAATTTCGTTTTAATCTTTTGGCTACCATAGCTGTTGTTCCTGTCCCACCAAAAGGATCCAAAATTAAATCTCCTTCATTAGAACTTGCTTTTATTATTAATTTTAATAAGTCTTCAGGCATTTGACAGGGATGTTTCTCAATACGCTCCTTAAAAGTGCCACAAACTCTTGAAAATTGCCAAACATCATCGGGTATTTTTCCAATAGGATTTGCACGTTTATCTTTATAGATAAGTTGCCTTGCCGAAGGTATTCTTATATTTTTATCGTTAAACGTAAACTGTTTTTTGTCTTTAACAAAATATAAAATATGTGTATGAGCGCGATTAAATTTTTTCCTCTGATTTTGTCCAAAAGTGTAATACCATGTAATCCAATTCCTGAAATAAAAACCTGCCTTTTTTAAAATAATATTTATTTCTGCTGCAAATTCATCGCCAATAGCAATATATATTGTCCCATTGTTTTTAAGCAATCTTCCTATTTCTCCTATCCATTTTTCGGACCATTTATAATATTCTTCATAAGGCATGTTATCATTGTGGGTATCGTATTTTATACCTATATTGAAAGGTGGGTCTGCAAACACTAAGTCTATAGACTTATCCGGTAAACTTTTCATAATTTCTATACAGTCACCTAAGTATACTTTATTTACTTTCATTATTATTCTCCTATTTCAAATAGCTGGCATGGTTTCATTTTGAATTGTATTTTTGTAGGGTCCGGGGTTCCGCCTTTTCTTTGCATAGTTACCTTTCCAATATGTAAACTTCCTCTTGGCGAAACACAGATTTCACCACTTCCAAAAAAATTCATTGCAACATTTATATCTTTGAGCGTCCATGTAGTTGTCTTGTTATTTGGGTTAAATCTTGTAACTAATATCCAATCTGCAGATAATCCACCTCTACCCTTGATTATATCACTTATTACCATAATTCTATTTCTCTTGAAAAAACAAATAATCTTTTTTTGAATTATTTCTGGCATCTCATTCAAGAACAAGCGTCTTTTATCTTTGAATTTTTTAATGCCTGTTTTTCTTGAATATCTTTTAGGATCTAATTCTCCGGTGAAAAGTTTAAGCCAAAAAGCAATTTCATCGTCAAAGCTCCATATTTCTCGATAGACTTCAACAGTTCTTTTGTCAATTTGATTATAATCAGCATCAGAGTTTGCTTTCTTTAGCGATAAATTTTCAATTTTTAATATATTTCCAATCATTATAATGATTCTTATCTGAGCATCCGCCTTTTTAAATCTTACAAACTGTTCATATTCTTCTTCTTCTTCTTCTTTAACCTCAAACTTACTTAAATCGATTTTCTTTATACTGGTAGGAATCTGAATTGCTTTTACAGAATTAAGTTTTTTAATGTCATACCCCATTATATTAAGCCATTCTTGTGCTTCTATATCATTTCTCCAAGAATTAAATTTTTTACAAATTGCCTTTTCGTTTGCAAATCCTCCTTTTGCAGTTTTTGAACCAAGTTCAGTTTTATTCATAATGTTACCTCTTTAAGAAAAGTTTTCGACAGCTTAAAATAATTGAAGTATTTTATTTGTGTATTTTATTATACGACGATTGAAGCTAAAGCGCATTTTTTTCTTCTAGCTCAATCTGTTTTTGTACTGCAACAAATGCCTCACATATTTCATGTGATAATATTTCCATAACTTTTGCAAAAACTAAATGTTCGTATTCTGTCCTCTGTATTAACAAAACTGTACATATTTGTTGTAATGAGATTGCAGTATTCTGTCCTGCCTCTGCTAAACCATAGTTAGACGAACCACACAATAGGACACTTCCATCATTTTTAATTAAACCTAAATTATACAAACTACCCTTTGCCCCAGAATGTATATTGTTGCATGCCAACTTATAATAAGGTCTCAAGTGGTTTAATCCAACCCATTCTTCAATTCCCTTGAAATTACACTTTTCCGCTGGTAAAATATTAGCCGCCCAACCATATTTTTTTGAATAATTTCTTCCGTACCTCATAACTAAATTATTCTTTTTACGCTCCAATGATTCTATCGTTATCTCGTCAAGTGGTTTTAGTCCTAATATATTTTGATAGGAAGTATATTCTTCCATTTCTTTATAAGAGTCAATTACATTATAATCCAAATAACTTTGAGAGAGTTCATTATCATTTTTTGAAATAAAAAATGATAATACTGATAATTCATGTAATGTTCTCCACCTAGCAAAAGCAGCATCTGCAAAGCCACCCCTTAATAAGCATAAAATTTCATCCGTTATTCTACAAGCCCTTGCATGTGTAAATATCAATGCTTTTATTTTATCTGGTTCATCATTCACAACATCAGCATTTATTTCTTTATAAAATTCTTCTCCTGATTCTAATGCAATGACTTGGAAAGCTCTAAGTAAATTAATAGGTTTCCTCCATCTTAATAATAATCTTGACTCAAAACTTGTACGTCTTAATCTATGCTCGTCTAACATGTCTTGTGAAGAGTCTTTTAGTGAATTGCGGATAAGTTGTGCTACTTCCGGTAAAGAATTATTGATCAGTTTGTCAAGATTTTTAGTAACTTTTTCTTCCCCAAATTTTTCAATTAAGTCCTGTAAAATTTCGTCAAACCACTTCATACTATCTCCTTTAAAAAACTGGTTGTTGTAAAATGACCGAATTACTTTGTTTATGCTATCAATCGGTATATTTTGCAGAGTATTCTATTTATGAACGACCTATTGTATAAAAAATAGATATTTTCTATACGTTTAAAATTTGTATGTTTTATCTTTCTTTAGTAGGCTTATTAAAATGCTCAATAATTTCTTTTATAGTTAATCTTTTTTCTTTCAATTCTTTAATTTTTTCAAGGCGTTCTAATACTTCTCCTTCTTTGTATTTCCGGGTTAATCTTTTTTCGGCCTGGTTAAAAGGCAAAATTCCAAGTTCAGTATAATATTTAAGTGTGGTTAGTCTTGTTCCGGAAACTTCTGATAGTTTTCCTATGGTTAAAACATTATTTTTTTCAATAGTTTTTTTGTTCATTTTCATTCACCTGCTTTTTTAAGATCCTCGCCTTTTCTTAATTATTTTTTAATATTATATAAATTTTATATAGCCTTATAAATTTTTGCAAATCCTACTTCCTGTAATTAGAGTTATAGGAAGTAGAATGTGTTATTTTGTCATTTTTTCAATTACAGAATCCCATTTTCTAAATGCTATTAGTAGCCCGTCAGTAATTTCGATAATAGAATCAAACATTAACTTTTCATTTTTTTGTAACTTTTTATAAATTGCATTTTTATTAATTTTCTTATTATCTTCTAAAAATTTATCTACATCTCCTAATTTCCCCAGGTGTCTATATATATTACTTTCTTTCCGTATCTCGTTAATATTATTACTAATTTGTCCTATAATTTTGTTTATTTCATATTTTTTTACCCAATAATTATTTTTTAAAGAATGCTCTCTAACATTACGATCTGGGATACCAAGTCTTAAGGTTCTATTTACTAGTATTAATAGCTTATCAAAAATACTATTCAGAACAAGGGTGTGATTTGAATACTGCAATTGTATAAAATTATTCTCGTTTATATCAGTAGCCTTATGGTATAAATCAAAATCCGGAGGAAATAAAACCAAAGTTCTAATTTGAAAAAGTAATCCATAATTTTCCGTAATAGCAAAGAATATAGCTAATAAAGATATATAATAATAACTGTTCTCTGAAATATTTGGTGTTACTAAATTATTTACAGTAAACTTTAAACCATTGCTTTTCAATTCACTATGAATTATATTTCTAATTTTTGGGCTATATTTTTTGACCAGTTCTTTATAGAAATTAATTTTAGTGAATATTTTAATTTCATACCTATCATTCATGGCATTTAATAATAATTTTTTTCTTTCTTCGTCTATTATTCCCATATTAGAGTATAACTCCCGGTTTTTTTAACTCATAGTATGTTTCAAAACTTAACACTCTTAAAAGTTTTGTAATATCTCGGCAAATCATTTTCCATCTCAATATTGTCATTATAAACTTGTAACATCTCCAAACTTCTATGCCTGGTATATTGGGCAACCCTTAAAAGATCACCCTGATAATTTTTAAGCAAAGTAGTAGTAAAATAATGCCTGAATCCATGAACGCCCTTATTAATTTCCAATCCCCCCAATATTTTCTTTATGATCAATCTTAATCCCCTGGTAGTTATCCTGGTATTTCTGCTGTTATTGCTATTACTGACAAATAGAGCGCCGTCTTTGAGGTTATTTGCTTTCAGATACCGTTTGATCTGCCTTACTGTTTCCGGATGCAGATAAATGATTTCTTTATCATCCCTGCCCTTACCTTCGATTAAAGCCGTCTTTCTTATAAGGTCAACATCTTTTACATCTAACCGGGTTATTTCTACCTGTCTTAATCCCTGCAATACCAGCAGGCTGATAATTGCTTTTATCCGGGTATTGTGAAGGCTGTTGGGAAGTTCCTTTAAGGCAAAAGTTAATTTTTCGATTTCCTGTTCGTTTAGGCCTTCTTTTTTGTGTTTTTTAGACTGGCTAAATGATTTTATATTTTGGGTAATATCAACCGGTAATAATCTTCTCCGGTTCAATTCTTTTAGAAAGATTTTAGCGGTAATCAAATACTTGTTTTTTGTTGCAACCGTGTAATCGGTCCGGAGTTTTAAATACTTCTTATATTCCAGGAAGCTATCCTGATTCAAACCTTCACCATCGATAAAATTAAGGAAATGGCCTATACGGTATTGATAATCTTTTCTGGTTCCTTCACTAATATCTAAAAAATTGAAAATGCTCCAGGCTTTTTCAAGGTCCCAATGGTTTATTATTTCAGTAGAAAGAGTTTCTTCAGAGGCAATCAACTGGTTACTCATAGTTATACCTCCATTAATAATTATTACTTACTACTGCACATAATATAACTATGATATAACAATGTCAAATTATTTTGGCTTTTTAAAATTTATTCCAGGTAAAAATAGTTTTTTCCTTTTAGAATAAATATCCTCTACCTTTTTTCTGTTTTACATTTGTACATGGATTCAAAATAATGTAGGTTTTATCAGCAAGAAAAACTTAATATATTAAACTAATAATTAAATTAAAAAGCTCTTTTATTGGGGATATTTTTAATAGAGAGAGAATTTAGATGGCGTGATTTTGCACAGAAGGCGACAAAATAATTGCTTTTGTCTAATTGAAATAATCTTGCTATTGATTAACAAAGAGACACTAAAGGGCATATCTTTTGGGTCTGGCATGCTAAAATTTTGTTACGACTCTATCCTCTGGGGTACCTCGATACCACATATGTCATGATTATAATTAGTAAAGTAAGGATTATTCCGGCCAAATACATAGATGGTAAAAAATTAGAAAAAAAATTACATGTAGTAAAAAGAATACGACATCCAAATATCCCAAAAGCTATAAAAAAAGACACATCTAATATTTTTACAACCGCACGCCTTAAGAAACGTTTAAACCTAAGTTTTAGGCCGCTTCCCCACATTGTTAATATGTTGTCCAGAGGGTGCGCACGATCCATAAGGGATTGAGTTTGGCCATTGATTCTAAAGGAGGATTCTATTTTAGCCAACTCTTTCGCATAGTCTGTGGTAATAGCACCGTTTATTAAATTCTTATGCCCTCTAAAGTAAGCAAAATAAAGAGTGATAAGTAAGCCAAAAGGTGGCCAATCAGCGATATTATCACTAACATTTAGCTCAACCTTATCCATGTTATTTTCCTCAAAATAAAAAAATCTTTTGGTAGAAGAAAGTAGTTGATAGCGAAGTAGAATAAAAGACGTCAAAAATATTTTAAAGAAAGATTTTTGAAAAGAGGCTACCTGTTTAGGAAAAAGAGGAATAAAGAGGTGAGCATTGCGATAACCGCTAGAGCGATAGCAATATAGCCAAAAAGGATAGATTTATCTATTCTTCTTGTCCAAAAACCAGGTGGTATTCTTTTAGACATCGTATCTATTACTTCTTCTGCATCGTATTTCTTTGTGAATGTTCCTGACATAAATACATTTAGGCCAGTGCCTAATAAGCTATCTTCCGGTAAATTTCTATCTTTCAAAAACTCTCGTAATCTCCATAAGAACTTAGTTCTTTTTTGAGAGGTTTTTTCTCCGTCGATGTTATAGACATCGAATTTTTCCTTGAAAGAATTAAATCCAGTAACATCTTCAAATCCGGGCGGCAAATAAAGAAAAATATCGAAACCTCCCTTAAAGTGATTTTCAGCTAAACCCAAAACTGGCTTACTCTTAATTTCAAATTTTTCATCTGGTTGGTCGATTTTTTCATCAATATGAAGTGTGGGAAAATAAGAAAGTTCAATAGAATAAACAGGGAAGAGTCCAGTGGTAACTTTATTAAAAAAAGAACTAACTTGGAACTTTATTCTTATTTCAGTAGATTCACCTTTTTTCAAACCATCTTTAGGGGGAAGCTGGAGCCGTATTAATGTATGATTGCCCACTCGACAAGATGAGTAATCAACCGAAGGGAAAACTTTAATATTTTTTATGCCATCGTGGTTAATTATACCATAGCTATTAAATTGTTCAGGTTGGGTTACTTCACGAACAATTTTGTATTCTCTTGTGGTGTAGATTTCTGGAGAATTAAAATAACATTTTGAAGGAGAGAAAAAACAACTTTCAGTGACATTTTCAACATTTTCAACATGTTTACGTGGTATTAAGAGCCGGATTTCTTTTAGTGGTTTAGGGGAATTTTCATCGACTTTTACTACGAATGTTCGTAATATTTCAGCGTCACCAGTTTCTGATAGCCATATTCTATCAATATATTTTATAATATAACATTCACATTCTGCTTCTGCCGGCTTTTTGAAGAACCCTATTAACATCCACTTATCCTTTAAATAACTACATTTCTAACGCAAAACTAACTTTTTCACTTTAAAAACATAAAAAAACGAAAAATTTTTATAAATGCTTAATTCTCATTTTCTTCAAACATAGTATCTTTGCTCCTATAAGATAATAATGTTTTTTGTCAATTAATAAGTTTGTGGATTAATTGGTGGAAAGACAAAACCATTTTACACAATAAAAAAGCGTTTGTCAAATTTACAGTATTACCACAATTTTGCCTTCACATTAAAATTCGCTCTCTCTATTTATATTATACCCAAAATTCAAGAATTTTAGACATTTTTGGGAACAGAAAAAGCCAATAATTTTAAGTTAACAGACTTTCTCCCCCGAGCCAATTAAGAGAAAATCCGGAGGTAATTAAATTTGGAGGATCCCTTAAATACCCTGGTAAATATGCAAGTAAAGAAGAGAATACAGAAGATAAAGAGGGAATAAAAGAGGAAAGAAGACTTATAACGGATAATTTAGGGGATAACAAAAAAATACCTTTAATATAAGCGCTTTTTAAGCCCCTGTTTTAAGTTGGCTGGTATGAATCATCGTATTTTTTAAATTCGCCCCGTATACGCCAAAATAGAAGCTTTTTTCAAAAACGCTAAAACCCTTATATATCAACGGTTTCATTGATTTTTAGCAAAATCAACTCGTAATTCATTGATTGTCTGCTTGATTTCCTTGATTTCAGCAGTAACATTATGGGAAAATTCCTTTTGATTCTTCACAATTTCATTAATAAAAAACTCTAATTTCCACACCAGATAGATAGAAAGCACCAGGGGAAAGCCGTTGTTTGCTATTAATTTTAGCATATATTCAATATCCAATTAATTTACTTCCTTTCCAGATCCTCTTTTGTCCAGGCCTGATATCCAGGTGCAGGAAATTTCTCTTTTCATAATATCCTATACCATTAAACCCTATTTCCTGGGTAAAAAGGAGAAGATCGAAAAGTAAAAAATCCTTTACGTGAATATCTACTGCCATACCCTGGAGATGGTAAGAACCGGAAGCTCCCCCTACTCTTTTATTTTCCTCCGGACAGCGGTAACCGGAATTGATATATATTGGCCTATTTATAACCATCCTTAAATGATTTAACCTGGCAAAAAGGTCCGGAGACAGCATAACCCGCCTGCAGCAGGGACACTCAAATTCAAGTAAAGAAAAATATTCAGTTAATTCTATATCATTAATTATACCCATTAATTATTTATATCTTAAAGTCCTGCCGTTTCTTACTACATCAGGCATAGCTTTATAGATAATTTCGTTCACCTCCGGAACAGTCGCTTTCATCAGATCCTTTACATAGGATATTTCGCCCTCTTTTAATTCAACTTTTTGTTTCCTTAATATTTCAATTAATTTTACCCAGGCTATTTTCCATTTTTCCTCACCATTTCCTATCCCCAGCTCTTCTTCTGCCCAAAGCATAGCTGCCAGTATAGCCCCTTTTATTTTGTCTGCCCTATCCTGGCCAAACTTGTTGATCATAAATTTAGAGATTAAACCAACCAGAAAAACCAGAGTGAAATCCAATAGATATTTAGTGATAAATACTTCTAACATTTATTGCTCCTTTCTACTTCCCAGGGAAGGTCCGCGGCCCTTCCAAGGAGAAATATTACAATATATTAAAGTTATACATCCATAACATCGGTAGACTTGTAATCAAGGATTCTTGCATTAACTTTAGCCACCAGGTCATTGCCGTTATTATGGAAGATATTCTTGGCGATAATAGTATCCATAACTCCTTCAATAGCTACATCCTGTGCTGCTAAATCAGCATAGTCTCCGTCATCTACGTTCTTGGGGTTATTCAGGGTTAGATTTATGGTTTTGGCTGCACTATCTCTAAACTGCATATAGAGTCTTTTATAACTGGTTACCTCTCCTAATTCGGTTGCCATTATTTTTCACCTCCTTTTTTGTTTAGGGTTTACAATTACTAACGTTTATTCAGTAAGTTGAGATTCTTTTTCAAGTCTGGTTTCATCTACAGTGTACTTCTGCAAACCTGCTAAAGCGGTAGCTGTGTCATAGACATCTTGGTCTAAAGCAGCTGATTTAATCTTAGCAAAGGTCTTGCTGTTGATGATAGGTGCTCCGGTTTCCGGATTAGTGCCTATTACCAGTCTAAACTGTAAGGATGAATCACGAGGAACTGTTATTACTGTGGCCATTTATTTTTCACCTCCTTTTTTATGGATTTTGAATCAAGTAAAACCAAGAAGTATATGATTATATTATCATATAACCATATATAAGTCAATATTAATGTATTATCAGCTTCTTTAATGTATTAAGGTTCTTTTATCTTTGTTTATCTTTATATTGCTCATTATTTCATATAATTATAAGGGATTCTTCCCGATACAAGAAGGACTCCTTGACTTATCTATATATACAAATATCATTTGTAGAATTAGTAAAATTAGTTATAATAAGCATAAGAATATATAAAGATATAGAAAAAGGAAAATTAGCGGTTAATTTTCGAAATTTCACCTCTGCCTGTGCGTGTTCGCACGCAGACAGATAGAGGCGTGCATAAACAAAGCAGTTTGGTCATTTTACGTTAGACGACATCTTGGAGGTTGAATATGTCATATTTTAATGATGCAGAAAAATTGATAAAACATGCAGAGAATCAATTTGGTAAAATCAAAAAGATTTATGAACAATCACTTCGTGAAAAATCCATCAAATCAGAGCTTTTAATTGAAATAAAAAATTTAATGGAAAACCTAAGATCAGCTTTAGACTTTACCGCCCATGGATTATTTATTAAATATGGCGACCAAGAAATATCAAATCCAAAAATCTACTTTCCTTACGCATTAGAGAAGCAGTCCAAATCCGATTTTCAACATCAAAAAAGGATTGAAAAATGTATACCTGGATTAAGTGTATCACGTCCTGATATTGTGATAAAAATTGGGTCATATCAATATTTCTCTGACCCAACTAATGTCTGGCTACCACAATTTATGGATTTGTGCAATGAAAATAAACATCGACAATTAACACCTCAAGAAAGAAGAGAAATTAAACAACTTAAATTGACATCTGGCAGAACTAGCATCAGTTTGGGGGAGGGAGCTTCTATATCTATGGGTTCTGGTACACAAATTCGGATGGGAAAGATGGTAATACCCGGAGGACAAAAGTTCGATGTAAATAATCCCCCTGCAACTATTGGCTCTGGAACAAAAGAAATAATCACATGGGTATCATTTCACTTTTCTTCAAATAATCAACCTGTTATTCCTTTTTTAGAACAATGCGTCGATAGTATTAAAAAAATTATTGAGGAGCTATCAGAATTATAAAACAGCGTTTAACACAGTACATACACTACGGGCTTAAACTCTTGCTCTTCTAGGAATTGCTCTCTTAAAAAGATGGCCTCTTCTTCTCTCTCCCGGTATTTTATTAAATGATTTATTAATCTGCTTTATAGCTTCTAGAGGTAAATAGCTTCTGGACATCTCATTACCACAACCGCCCGCCAGGAGCTTTTTTTTGCTAAGAAGTTTAATTGAAATCCTCCACATACATAACAAGACTCTATCGGACATTCTACAAGAAATAATCTCACGAATATCTTATCCGATAAAGCTTTGTTATGTATAGCAAAAAAAGCATTATATTTTTAACCAGCTAAAAGCCTTTTTAGCCTGGTAAAAAATATAAAGGCGGGCTAAACGAGATACTTTTTATCATAGGGCTAAATCTCTGTCCCCGGTAATCGCATGGCTCCCCTCCCTTCCCCCCTGTTCCTGCTCACTATACTTCTACGTTTTAACATTTTTTATCTGCCTGCATGCATACGCGCCGGGTAGAGCAGGATAAAAAAACTAAAACTATCCTAAGAGTTTATATGTGCGGCATCGATGGCGTTTATAGAAGACTCATCACCGCAAAAAAATGCAGGCAAACAATTTAAGCACGGATATTTTTTGCGGTACTGGCTTCTACAAACGCCAGGAGAAGAAATTCCAAAGAGAAGAAAAAAGATGATCTTTCCCTGGCGATAGGTGAAAACTACATAAATAAAATATTTCTTTTCTTTTAACTTTTTATTTATGGATGTTTTTACTTATCGCCTAACCGTAAGGAATCCGAAAGTATTAGCCACCGAAAAAGAAGATAAAAAGCTCCCGCAATTATTCCTTCATTTACTTTTCGTCTTGTTTTTACGGGGGATTCGCCCCTACACTACTCGATATTACGTATAAACGATATATTTTAACAATAAATAGTAGTAATTTGCAAAAAAGATGTAAATATAGATTTACGCTTTAGGTTAAAATATTTTCTCAAAAAAGAAGGATTTTTAAAATTTATGTCGAACTATAGATATAATCATAATTTAAATAGCCTAAAAGATTTAAAGGATACGGGAAAATATAATATTAGATTTGCCTAAAACA
>Ga0268281_1000750_pt1 | contig 22347 bp, 19 predicted proteins | sample saktaG_10_FD_190134 | JGI IMG/M metagenome (GOLD analysis project Ga0268281, IMG submission 190134) | Saline water microbial communities from Sakinaw Lake, British Columbia, Canada - sak_2011_5_24_50m | ecosystem: Environmental > Aquatic > Non-marine Saline and Alkaline > Saline ...
TTCTATCTCTCTTACCGGTTTGGGCACAGAACTACACCAAAGATCAACAAAAAGTATGGATATATTTAGACGACACACAGCTCAGCAGTGAGGATTTTGTTCTGCTTGATTTCCAACAACGGACACTGAACAGGCTGTCAAAAAAATCTGCAACAACCGGTGATAATTTTTCCGATGTAATTCCCGGAGACCGTATTTGTTCACAAATCGAACAATATGTCATTGAAATCGTATTCTATTCCCGCTCATTGAATGCCTATTCCGCAGTTGTTACACCTTCGAACGTCCCCAACATTAAAAATCTTCCGTTTGTCAAAGAGATTGTTCCGGTTAAAATCTACCATCGCCAGGTACCCACAGAAACGAAAAAACAATTAAAAAAATCTACCGGGAATTTTGACTTTTACGGCAATTCTTATGACCAGTTACAGCAACTGAATATTCCAGCAGTTCACGATTCGGGATATACAGGCGCCGGTGTTCGCATCGCCATAATTGATGCGGGTTTTTATAAAGATCATGCTACTTTTCAACATATCATTGACAGTGGCCGCTTGATTGCTGAGCGTGATTTTATTTTCAGAGATAATAATGTTCAGGATGAGATTTCAGCGGACACAACATCATATCCTCAAAGCCGACATGGAACCTCTGTCTGGAGTGTTGTTGGTGGTTATGTACCGGACGTTCTGATTGGCGCCGCGTACGGCGCTGAGTTTCTGCTGGCTAAAAGTGAACGGATTGGTTCAGAAAGCATTCTCGAAGAGGACCTTTTTGTGGCTGCGGTGGAATGGGCCGATGAAAATGGCGCCGATATCATCACTTCATCAGTGGCCTACCGGGATTTTGACTACGGAGCCGGTGATTATCAATACGAACAGTTGAACGGCAAAACAACCAATGCCGCCAAAGCAATAAACTGGGCTTTTGAACGGGGAATTCTGCCGGTTATTTGTACCGGGAACGAACGTCAATATTTTCCCCAGGATGGTGGGTTACTAACACCCTCTGATGCATATGGAGCGTTGGGTGTTGGTGCGGTAGACCGCAACGGACAGATCGCCAGCTTCAGCGGACATGGCCCGACAGCTGATGGTCGAATCAAGCCGGATCTGTGTGCGCTGGGCGTTGATGTTTATAATGCAACGATCTATACTCCAAATTCCTATACATACAGCGACGGTACTTCGTTTTCAACGCCGTTGATTGCAGGAGCTTCGGCCCTTCTAATGGAAAAATATCCTGCCCTGCCGCCAGTTAAAATTATCGAATTACTAAAATCGAAATCCAATCGCAGTAACACGCCCAGTGATCAATATGGATGGGGAATCCCCAATTTGCACCGATCTGTATTTGAAGTAGACACTGCCACATTTTTAAGTTGGCAACCTGACCGGCAAAGAATTTATGCGCTTCCAAATCCCGCCATATCCGGAGTTACCTTTGCGTTCCGCTGGACTCATGTGATTCCCAGTGAGAAACAAGCGCATCTAAAAATATATAATTTACGCGGTGAATTAGTCTGGAGCACTGACCTTGATCCGCAAATTTCCGGAATTGATGAAACGACGTACTGGAATTTAAGAAATTTTTTGGGGGAAATTGTTACCTCGGGAGTTTATATTGTTACCGTGAAAGACCAGCATACAACAATTCGTGGTAAATGTCTAATTTTGCATTAATTAATAAAAAGGCAGCAACATGACTGACAACCTTACAAGCTTGCTGTGGTCTAAAAAAGGAGAATCTTGAATGGACCAGCAGGAAATTGAAATAATTGAACGAATTAAAAAAGGTGATGAAATGGCCTTCCAGCAAATCATGGGCAAATATGGCGAAAGAGTCATGGGGCTGGCATTCCATTTTACCAAAAATTATCAGGACGCGGAAGATTTGTATCAGGAAACATTTATAAAGGTTTATCGCAATATCGATTCATTCCGGTTCGAAAGTGAATTTTTTACCTGGGTCTACCGCATCCTGGCAAACCAGGCGTTTAACTACTATCGCAAGGCCAAGCGGATGACGATCGTGGATCCCGGCGAAGACAATTATTTGTGGGAAACCTTGCCGGCGGACGAATCCTGTGAGGCAGATCAAGCCACCTTAAATTCATCCCTGCGGGAGGAAATCGACCGTGCCCTGATGCAGTTATCCTCTCAACAGCGGATCGTGTTTATTCTCAAACACTACGAGGGCAAAAAGATCAAAGATATTGCATTAATACTCGACTGTACCGAAGGAACCGTGAAGCGTTATCTGTTTCGGGCAACCCATAAACTGCAAACCATACTGGTCAAAGCATAAAGGAGCGTGTTATGAAAATACACAAAACATTTAAAGACAAGTTACTGCTCTATTTCTATGGTGAATTAAATACCATCGACTCGAATTTATTTGAACAACATTTGCAAAAATGCTCCGAATGTTCCGATGAAATGAGCCGATTGAATGAAATGAAACACTCTCTTCAATATACATCACAACCCATTCCCAGTTCTGTCCTAATGGAACGCGCAAATGCAAAAGTCATGAACACAATCCGGCAGACAAAACAACATAAATTGAAATGGGCGTTATTCGGCATTCTGGATGACATACGGGATATATTTACTGGTATTTTTGCCCGGCCGCAATATCAACTGGTTTCGATCGGAGTGACATTTATTATCGGGATCTTTGTTGGTAAATTGTGGCTGAGCAGTGGATTACGGCACGATCCGGGCATGCTGGCAAATTTTGTAAACTATCAAGTCGCCCTCACAGATACGGAGAAAGATCAATTCCAAAAAGCGTTGGCCAACTATCTTCTCCAGTCGGGTGGAATAGAAGTGGCCGAACTTGTTCAGGGTCCTGCGGATGATGATGGCGATGGACTTGTGGAAGTGAATATAAAAGTTGATAAGGATATCGCTGTAAAGGGCGGTCTGGATGATCCGACAATTCTGAACATGCTACAGTATTCTGCAACACATGAAAAAGATAAAACCCGCCGTTTGCGGGCCATTAAACTTCTGTCCAGGACACCTCAGAATCCTAACAATGAGGCCACAATGATCTCGGTATTATTAAACGACGCCGTACTTGAAGTTCGCAATCTCGCACTGGAGACCCTAAAATCTTACAATGTCAACCCTCAAATTATGGATGCTTATAAAACCATATCTCTGCGGGATAGCAGCACCGAAATCCGGTCTGTGGCCATGGAACAGCTCTACAAAAACGCCGATAAAACGATTGTACCGATCCTGGCGTTGATCGCCTCCAATGAATCTGATACAACGCTTCGTAATACCGCGCAAAAATATTTAGACGAAATTGTTGAAAATAAATAACTAATGGGTATAGTTATGAATACCAAACACATTCTTATAATTCTGGCATTTTTCAGCGTTCAACTGATGGCTGAAAAATTTGATTTCGATGGAATGCGCTATCGTGGCGAAACCGTTAAAGAATATAAAATTGAAGAAAAAGGTTCCCTGGTAATGGAGAATATCCGCGGTGATATTAAAATCATCGGCGAAGCCCGGAACAATATTCATATTACTGAACAATATAGTATCAATGCATACTCCGAATCCGATGCGGAAAAAATATTTCGTGACTACCGTGCCAAATATATCCTGAAGGGCAACACCCTCATAATTGAAGGGGAGGATAATTCAAAACGATATCAGAGCGATTTTACCATTCATATCCCCACAAGTTTTAATTTGGATATAAGCGCCAGCGGCGGTGATATTGTCACTGAAACGGTAATTGGCGTTATTGAAATAAAAACCTCGGGCGGCGATATAGACATTCTTGAAACCAAGGGCAAACTAACCATAAATACCTCCGGTGGTGATATAAACATCCGGAAAGCAGATGCAGACATAAACGCCACTACATCGGGCGGTGATATTTCTTTGGACCAAATATCCGGAAAACTTTATTCGAAAACCTCTGGTGGCGATATTACGGTAAAAGATCTCAGGGGGGACGGAGAGGTACGTACATCGGGTGGTGATATTTATATAGCCAATATTAAAGGGAAGTACTTTGAAGGTGTCACGTCGGGTGGCGACATTGGTGCCGATAATATTGATACAGAAATAAATCTTAGCACATCAGGCGGCGATATATCTATTGGAAAAACAAACTCTCATGTCAGCCTGCATACATCTGGAGGCGATATCGATATTGACGAAGTTGGTGGCAATCTGGATGCCAGCACCTCGGGTGGCGATATAGATGTTAGCCGGGTCGACGGATATTGTAATCTGAACACCTCCGGCGGGAACATAGAAATTGAATTTGCCCGGAATAAAGTTCGCGCAACCACTTCCGGCGGTAATATTTATATGTCAACCGTTTATGGCGCTGTTTATGCCCACACTTCTGGTGGTGATATCGAAATGCGAAAAATAATTGAGAAATCCGTCAAAGAAAATACCATTGATCTGTCCACCTCCGGCGGTGATATTATTTTGTCGTTACCCGATAATATCAAAGCCGATGTATTTGCCCAGATTACCGTGTACGATAAATGGGATAAAAGCGAAATCCGTTCCGATTTTCCGCTTGATATTAATAAAGAAAAACGGGGCTCTAAGCTGATTATTACCGGACAGGGGCGTATCAACGGTGGTGGCGAAGCAATAACTCTGAAAACCAGTGGCGGAGACATTAAAATTGACCGCCTAATGCAATGACAAATCAAAACCGTACAGGGGAGAGTAGTAATATGAAGGGACGTTTGATAATCGGAATGTGCCTGCTTACAGCAATCGCATTATCTGAAGATATTGTAACCGAGCGCCACGAGGTGCCGTATAAAAGCGAAGAAGAACTGAACGTGGGCATTGAGTTTGGATTGGGCAAGCTGGAACTTCGAAGCACTAATAACAAAAAATATATCATGCAGGCCGAGATTACCTACTCTAAAGATCTGTACAAACCGGAAATAGAATATAAGACAGTGGGAAATCGTGGTAAACTGCGCCTGGTTTCTCACCAAGATGATAACAGTCGGTTCTGGGGACATTCCAAGAAAAATTCATCATCGGACATCAAAAATAATCACTGGCGAGTGGCTATGACTGATCAGATTCCAACGGCCTACAACATTGAACTTGGCCTTGGAAAAGGCATTCTGGATTTTACTAACATGAAAGTAAATGACCTGAACCTGGAATGCGGACTGAGCGATGTGGTTATAGAATTTACTAAAAGCAACAAGGAACGGATACGAACGCTGGTCATTCAAAGCGGACTTGGAAATGTTGAGGCAACGGGCCTATGTAACGCCAACATGGACCGGTTTGACGTTGAGTGTGGTTTAGGCTCCACCAAATTACGGTTTGATGGTGATCTGGCCCGTGACATCAAAGGTCAAATCACAATCGGTCTCGGCTCCGTAACGGTACAAATTCTTGAAGATATCGCCGTCCAGATTGAAGCGGAAAGTTCTTTCCTTTCTTCTCTGAATTTTGATGGATTCCGGGAAGTTGAAGAAAATATATACCGCAGTAAAAACTGGAAAAACTCCGATCGACGCATTTATATTGTAATTGAAATTGGCCTGGGAAGCGTGGATATTGAATGGATTAACTGAAACACTATTTATAGATTTGACGACGCGGTTGGCCTAAAACCAATCGCGTTTTTTATTCATCTAAAAAATCTTCCCGGATCAGCACCAGAATATAAGAGTGGGGCACGATAATGTATTTCTTACCTTCCAGTTCGATTTCAATTGCGTACTTTCGTAAAAAAATGGCATAATCGCCTTCCTCGGCCTGCAATGGCAGATATTGCGGCTCCTTATAGTCTGGAACCCAGGGTTCATCCGACGATTCATCGATGATGGGAAGCGGAAAACCCGGCCCCACCTTTACGACATAACCGCCCTGCACATTTTCTTTCTCTTTCACACCGGGAGGGAGATAGAGGCCCGAGGGTGTTTTGGAATGATCGGTGTCGGGATCTATCAGAACCCGATCACCAACCAAAATAATTTCTTTATCGCTTTTTATCATATATAAATTTATTGATAATCATAGAATTAAGAAACAGGGAAGTGTCCGTGCCATTAAAATAGTTGCATAAAATAGCATATAGCGATAATCATCGTTAGCAATGCGGCATTTTCACCGCAGGATTATCATCTATGGAAAGATTGGACTTTTTCACATTAGGAACTTTTTTTGAAAACTTGTATACTATATTTGCGTAACTTAATCGTGATTTTTGAATCAACCTGTTAAGATAGGTAACACAATTAAAAAATGATGGAGGCGCTATATGACAGAAAAAGTATATGACGTAGTGATAATTGGCGGCGGCCCCGCAGGATTTACTTCAGGAATTTACACCGCCCGGGAAAAATTGGATACTGTTTTACTGGAAAAATCAATGACCGGTGGCTTGCCTAATGTGACCGATCTGATCGAAAACTATCCGGGTTTTCCAGAGGGTATTGCCGGACCGGAACTGATGCAAAAATTCCGTCGTCAGGCCGAACGCTTTAATGTGGCCATTAAAGAATATGATGAAGCCAGTAAAATTATTCCCGGCAACGAATATCATACAGTTAAAACAGAAAAAAAGGAATACCGCAGCCGAGCTGTTATCATTGCGTCCGGTGGTTTACCCCGCCTGTTAAATGTACCTGGAGAAAAAGAATTCACCGGCAGGGGTGTCTCCTATTGTGCTACATGCGACGGGCCTTTTTACAAAGATGCTGATATTGTAGTCGTGGGTGGCGGCGATGCGGCTATTCAGGAAGCTCTTTTTCTGACAAAATTCGCCAGCAACGTCACAATCATTCATCGCCGGGATCAATTACGGGCCAGCCCGATTCTGCAGCAACGCGCCTTTGACCACAAACAGACTGGTTTTATCTGGGACTCGGTGGTCACGAAAATTTCCGGTAATAATCTGGTTGAGGCTGTTGAAATCAAGAACGTCAAAACCGGTGAAATAAGCATTAAGAAAACTGATGGTGTGTTTATCTTCGTTGGCTGGTTTCCCAACACCGCATTTGTTAAAGATCTCGTAGAACTGGATAACGAGGGCCATATTATCACCGATTGCTACATGAATACAAACATAAAGGGTGTTTTTGCCGTAGGCGATGTTCGTTCTAAAAAATTCCGCCAGATTGCCGAGGCTGTTGGCGATGCCACCGTGGGAGCGCTGGCCGTATCAGAATATATCAGTGAATTACACTAGAGCGCTACATAATACGGATATTACGATGAAACGCTTGTTTTTCTTATTTTCGGTGATTCTGTTCTTTTGCTTTAATGTACACGATATTGCTGCTTGCACAACCGGCCTGGCCGGCCCTGAGGCGACATCAAACAGTCACGTAATTCTCTGGAAAAACCGTGATTCCGGTTTCAATAACAACGAGCTCGCATTCTTTAGAAATGGCGATTTCCGTTATATGGGGATTATCAATACCAATGACACCTCCCAGATCTGGGCGGGTGTGAATAATTACGGTTTTGCTATCATGAACGCAGAATCTCGCGACATGGCCGCCCCCGGTGAAAACACTGGTTACGACGATGAAGGCTACCTGATGAAAGCAGCCTTGCAGCAGTGTAAAAATAGTGCAGATTTTGAAGAAATGCTCAAATCAACCAATTCAGAAGGCCGCAAAGTCACCAGCAATTTCGGCGTTATTGACGCTCTGGGAAACGCCGTTTTTTTTGAAACCGGCAATCATGAATATGTTCGGTTCGATACCAAAACATCAAAAGAATCACCGTACTTGATCCGGGCCAATTTCGCCTATGAAGCCCGGTCTTCTGAAGGATACGGCTATGTTCGGCACAATCGCGCCCAAGCACTTTTCAAAAAGGCATACCACTGTCATAATCTTGATCATCGGTATATCATTTCTACTGTTTCGGGAGATATTGAATTACCCGACAGCCTGATCGAAAAAACCAATCCGGTTCAGCGCAAAACCCAGGATACAGTTAACCGTTATCGAAGTGTGTCGGCGTCTGTGTTCGACAGCTATGGTGCTGGCGGATCACCGGAATTAACAACCTTCTGGTGTTCTCTGGGCGAGCCAGCGGTTTCCATATCCATTCCCCTTTGGGTTCGGTCGGGTCGGGTACCTTTGGTCCTGGATTCAGATTCCGGCTCATCGCTGAATAAACTATTTCGGGATATCAAGGAAGTCCTATATGCAGACCAAACACATATTGATCTTGTACGCCTGGAGCGGTCCCGCAAGATTCTCGACAAAGGACAGAAACAAATATTTCGAAAAACAGCCAAAGAATTAAAAAAATGGGAACGTGCGCTCCCGGAACCCGATACTATCGTAGCATTTCAGGAAAAAATGCTCTCTATAGCGCTCCGTTCGGTTAATAAAGTACTGTCTAATCTGCAATCTGAAAACAACTAGCTGATTTCAATTACTTTAAAAATATGATGGATAAGATCAATGTTTTGTTCCAGAGCAGCGTCGATTTCCGCCTGTAGATCTTCGGACGAACCAAGGTGCATGCCCCTTGATTTATTTAACGGTTTTATTAAAGAGATTAAATACTTTTTTTGTAATTCATCGTTATCGGAAATCATCAGGTGATAAAGATCGCGAACATGCTTTAAAAAGAAATAATGCTGGACGAGCAAATCAATCTGAACTTTATGGTCCGGTAAATGCGTCACTAATTGCGTGAATAATTTTAATGAAATCGGCCGCACGATTGAAAATTTTGCCTTCAGGATAAACAGAAAATTTTCCATGTCCCGCAGGCCACCAGGGCATTCTTTGATATCGATAATATCCAGATCTTTCTGATATTTCCGACGTGAGTAAATTTCGCTTTTCAGCGAGCTAATAAATTCCGCTTTATGGTCAAAGATAAATGGTTTGACAATTTCTTTATCATATGCATCTTTAAAGTGAGCACTGCCGACAATCATTCTCGCCCCAAGTAGCTGCGACATGTCAATAAAAGCACTTTCATCCGGATGGCCAAAGAAATTTTTTAGATCATTGAATGTTGTGACATAATTTTTAAACCGATCCGCAAAACGATAGTGTGTCATAATAGAACGACGAATAATATGTCTATTCATTTTCAGAATGATCCGATTGGCGTAATTCAGCATCTTTTTATCATCGGAATTCAGCAAAATTATCAGATCGTAATCGTCATCAAAGGACTGGCTGCGGGCATGTCCACCGGCAGCAAAGACGGCTAGTAAATCCTTTGTCTCGGGAATATTATCAGCCATTTCCCGGGACACCTCTTCCCGGCACAGTTCAAAAAGAATCTGAATGAAATTATCGGAAAATATGGTAAACTGCTTGTCCACTTTCTCGAAGGATCCGCCGTTAATTATCTTAATTCCAAGACGCAGGAACTCAAAATCGTAATAGTCTCCCAGCTTTTCTATACGTTTCGAAATAGTTTCAAAATTATCCAGATTTCGAAGCAAACCGTCGGCAATTTGGGCAAATTTCAGTTCATTATTTAACGATGAAATATAGGCGGAATAGGAATTGAACACCCGCTGAAAAAATCGCTGAAAATAATAACTGCTATTTTTATACAGATAGCATAACATCAGCAAATTGTTTTGCAGCATAATAATATCCGGACCCCACAACGGCCGGTCGATAATCTCAATCAGTTTGTCCAGGTGCTGCTCATTTAACAGCGCTAGAAAATTCGCCATCATACGCGGCGAAAAATTCAAGATGTGGCACAGGCGACTGATATTTTCATGAGTTCCTTCAAAATCACAAATATATTCATTTACGAACGCTTGAATAAATTCCGACTCCACTAATTCCGGCCGGCGCCTGGTAATAATCGTAATCAGTGAAATCAGTGAAAAGGGCGTCATACGCCCCCAATGAACATAGGTTTTTATTAAAGAAAGTCTCTGCTCTACGGAAAGGTTCGTGAAATCGCTGATAAACCGGTTTAAAAGAATCATATCTTCCCGATCAAGCAATTCAAACACATCGTCCCAAAAACGTGTACCGCGAAAAAAAGTGGACATCTTTATAAATTTCTTCGCAATATTTATCTGTTTTCCCTGACTTGTCGGTGGTTCATCATTTATTTTCGTAATAGAATTAAAAATTGTAATATTGCTCAGATGTTTATCAACTTGTCGGATTAACCGTTCGGCTCCCCGCCGTGCAGTTTCCTGAAGATCCTGGTAATGAATCAACAACTGCGTATACGCCGGGGCGTAGCGTTTGTCTTCATATCCCATGGCCAGAGCTACCTTCTGAAGATTATCCGATATATGTTCGTCTTCCAGGTAGACCTCTTCTTCCTGAACCACAAACAGATGGTACAGAAACCGAAATGTTTCAAAAAAAGTCAGTGCCCGGTGAATACGCAAGTAATCTTCCCGATGTGCTAAATCGGTTTTCAACAAAACATCAAGAACCTCAAGTGTTGTATTTCGATCAATGCCTTTCCAGGTTTTCATAGCAAAAACTGTCGCCTTCAACATCCGCAGTGCATCGCGTTTTGGGATCAGTATATTTTCCGATGCTTCTTTCATAATCAGGTCACGGATTTCACCCAGCAGGCCCCGCAGACAGCCTTCATGATATCGGTTATCCTGTCCCGGCTGGTAATAATAACGATCCAGTATTTCCGATTTAAACTGGCGAAAAAGATCCTGATGACCAAGTATCGGAACAGCATTCAGCATTTCACTCAGGATTACAAAGTCCTGAATCTCATCGTCCAATAGATTATGATATTCCTTAATAGACGCCGAATAACCACTTTTACCTACATGTTCGGACAGGTGAAAGTGTAATGTGCTGGCATTCTTCAGCATTTCATGGTTCAATAATCCAAAGGCCTTGGTAATTGTCGGCCGGTCTAGATTGCCCCGATCGATAACTCCCAGATCAATATCGTCCTGATCCACCCGTGTACCAACACCACATACCACAAAATCCGGGCGGGTGTCTTCCGGCAGAAATACATCCAGAAGTACCGACATATAGGCACCACTGAGCAACCGAAAATCGGAACCAGTCCTGACTAAAAACCGATGAAAATTATCGTAGCGATCGGTCGGAGTTAAAAGGTTCATACTTAGAACATCGAGCGCTTTAATATTCATTAGCAGGAACTGCAAAGAATAGTAGCAACCTAGCATTTCCATTCGGGTTTCACGATCTTTGATGAACTCCGTTATCAGACTCATCTCCCGGGCGGGCCGTGATGAAAATCGAAGCAGGCGAAACTGATCAAAAAGGCGTTTTTCATCAATCAGTGAAACCAGCGCATCAAAGTTTTTTTCAATGTTATAGAGATATTTGTTGTGGTGATTTCCCAGGGCGCTGACACGTCCGAAAAGATCAATTGTGGAAAAATCGATGGTTCGAATCACAGTGGTTTAGACACAGGGTTATGTATTCAACGGACCGTTCTCGTCAAGCCATTTCTGGGCCAGCTCAATGCCCGTATAAAACGCCTTAATGTTAATTTCTTCCGTCCCTTTTGGTACCCGCGAGCGGATGGCATGTTTTACCGAATCTTCCGACACCACCCCTGACAACTTTGTAATAATTCCCAGTGCAATAATATTAGACACCAGAAACTTCCCGAGTCGTTCAACGGCGGATTGGATAATTGGAATTGCCACGACTTTAAAATTGCCCTCCGGGATTTTTGTAACCATCTGGGAATCAATTAGCAGAACGCCGCCCTCTTTCAAATCAATTATATATTTATCACAGGCTTCCTGGGTCAAGGCCAGAAGAATATCAATATTCTCCGCTTTGGGATAATCGATATCACCATCGGATATAATCACCTCGGAACGGCTGGCGCCCCCGCGGGCCTCGGGACCATAGGACTGACTTTGAGTTGCATTCAACCCATCGTAGATAGCGGCCGCTTCGGCCAGCACTTTGCCAACCAGAATCAATCCCTGTCCACCAGAACCACTCAATCTCACTTCATAGCGAAAGGCCATAGATACTCCCTGATTTTATTTCGCGTTTCGGGCTTGTTCAACAACTTCATTGTAACGAGTAAGGTAACTCTTCTGATCTTTATCTACAAATACGCCCGTGATAATTTTCCCTTCCAACTCTTCTTCTGACATATTTTTTGTACGCTCAAGCCCAACAGAGTTGGCTTTTTGGGCCATCATCATGTCAACAGCGGTTCCCTCCTTATTACGCCGTCCATAGGATGTTGGGCACGGAGTCAGCACTTCTACCACCGAGAAACCGGTTTTCGACAGGGCTTGTCCGATATATTTATCAGTCCGTCCAACATGATATACGGTGGACCGGGCCACATAAGCGGCGCCAGCCGCTTTTGCCAAACGACTGATATCAAACGGTTCGTCCGGATTCCCGTAGGGGGCCGTAGATGCTTTTTTACGGCTGGGTGTTGTCGGAGAAACCTGTCCGCCAGTCATGCCGTAGATATAATTGTTGTAAATAATCATGGTCACATCGATATTCCGGCGGGCCGCGTGAATGAAATGGTTCCCGCCGATGGCCGTTGCGTCACCATCTCCACTGACAACAATTACATGAAGTCTGGGATTCGCAATTTTTAATCCGGTAGCAAATGCCAGGGCCCGGCCATGAGTTGTATGCAGAGTATTAAAATCCACATAGCCCGGTGTCCGGCTGGAGCAGCCAATCCCCGAAACCATGGCAATATCATTTTTATCCCATCCCAATTTATCGATCGATCTCAGAATGGATTTTAAAATAATCCCGTGCCCGCATCCATCGCACCAGATGTGCGGCATTTTATCCAAACGCATGTATTGCAAATAATCCATGATTAATCCTGTGCAATTATGGCATTAAAAATTTCATTCGGCGTAATCGGTTCACCATTAATTTTATTGACCCGAATAACCGGTTTCGAACGGCGCGTTGCCCACTCAACTTCATGGGCGATCTGGCCGAGATTCATTTCAGCAACAATGATTTTCCGAACCGGCCCGCCGATCTCTTCGATTTCTCTCTCGGGAAAAGGCCAAATCGTCTTTAGTCTCAGCAAACCGGCCCTAATTCCCTTTTCCCGGGCATTAATAACTGCCCGCCGGGCTGATCTTGCCGTAGATCCAAAAGAGATTACTAAAATTTCCGCATCTTCCGTATAATATGTTTCTATATCAACAATGTCATCTCTGTACCGATCTATTTTCCGATTTAGGCGCTCTAGCTGTACCTGTATTTTCTCGGGATTATTGGTTGGAAAACCGGTCTCGTCGTGGGCCAGCCCTGTCACGTGGTATCGATAACCGTCCCCAAAATTCGCCATTGCCGGTATATCGGTTTCGTCTAATTCATAGGGCAAGTATTCTTCCGGTGAAACGGAAGGCTTTTTCCGATTTTCAATTCCCAGCTGTTCAATCGGCGGCACTTCAACTTTTTCTGTCAAATGTCCGACAAGCTCATCGGACAGCAGAATTACCGGCGTTCTGTATTTTTCAGCAAGGTTAAACGCTCTCACTGTCATATCATAGGTTTCACGCACAGAGCAGGGCGAAAGTACAATGATCGGATGATCTCCGTGGGTTCCCCATCGGGATTGCATTACTTCCCCCTGGGCGGCATGAGTCGGTAGTCCGGTACTGGGACCGCCACGCTGGACATTTACAATTACACAGGGAACTTCCGCCATCGCAGCAAAACCAATGTTTTCCTGTTTTAATGAGAAACCCGGCCCGCTGGTTGCCGTCATCGCTTTGACGCCTCCCAGGGACGCGCCAATCGTTGCGCCCATTGCTGCGATTTCATCCTCCATCTGGATAAAATTACCCCCGACCATTGGCAGGCGACGAGCCAACACTTCGGCGATTTCAGTTGAAGGGGTAATCGGATACCCGGCAAAAAACCGACAGCCGGCCGCCAAGGCTGCTTCGGCACAGGCAACATTCCCCTGCCACATTTTTACATTTGGATTAGGTGTTTCCACAAAATCTCCCATTATTTTTTAATCGAATCCGGCTTTTCCGGAGCAGTTACTATAATCGCAAAGTCAGGGCACAACTTCTCACACAATTTACAGGCAATACAATCTTCCGGCCTGGCAGCTATGGGATAAAAACGCCCCATGTCATACACTTTTTTAGGACAAAAGTTGACACATATTTCACAACTTTTACACCACTGTTCGTTTATCGTAATTTCAGAAATGTTTTTCATAATATGATACCACTTTTTATAAGCTGAGAATAATTAACAATTTAATTGTTTAAAATTTCTATTTTTACCGGATCCGTTTCAACCCGAACGCGCGCACCTAACGGCAAAGTCAGCCGTTTTCGGATATGTCCGTATGCAAAATTACTGATTACGGGAAAATCGTAATCGCCAATCACATCATCCAGAAATTCCTGCATCGTAAACGAGCGCTTAGGATTTTTAGGAAAACAGTTTACAAAATGACCTAAAATCAACGCCGATATTTTATCAAACACACCATGAATGCGCAACATATGCAATTGTTTATCAAGATGATAAGTTTTTTCGCCAATATCTTCAATAACCAGCACGGCTCCCGTCAAATCCGGCATATACTCTGTTCCCAGCAGTGGCGTAATCAGTGACAGACAACCGCCGACCAAGGTTCCTTCGGCGTTTCCCGGCCTGTAAACATTCATTTCTTCTCCGGCAGGATTTTGAAGTATTAATGGATATGGATGCTCTGTGATTACTTTCCAAAGCCATTCTTCAGAGTAAGGATCAAATTGGCCACTCATATCCGATGCTACCATAGGACCGGTATATCCGATCCATCCCAATTTACTGAGAATAGCCATCTGCAACGCGGTGATATCCGAATAGCCGACGATCAATTTGGGAGGTATGGCAGAAAGACGATTATAATCAATTTTATCAATAATTCGTAATAACCCATATCCGCCCCTGATACATATGATAGCATCGATCTCAGGATCAAGAATGAAGTGTTCAAGCCACTGCAATCGTAGTTCGTCATTCCCGGCCAGGTAATGTTTCCGACGGGTCAGATTCGGAGCCGTTTTAACATGATATCCCCGGCCTTCAAGATAAGCGATGCCCTCTTTGACATGTTTTCTGTGTGCCGCGCTGGCTGGCGCAATTACACCAATTGTAGCGCCTTTATGGAGTGGTTTGGGGAATTGATACATCCTTCTCCTTTTTAAATAATACACACCTTAAGTTGCAAATACTATTTATAAAGATAAAGTTTTTTATCACTTATTTCTAAATTAATTAACAGTGTCTTTATCTCTTAGTCCGGATAATTGATTTTAAATGAACAAAATATGTTTTTTTTTGAAAAATCTTATAACTTATCTTATATATATGTTTGTATATCCGATCTTTGCTTTACATTAATAAATGGGATTGATTAAGAAAAAATGCTAAATGAGGTTATTTATGATCAAATGGACTGAACGCTACAAAAAAAACAAGATCCATTTTCAAATTTTTATGGTGTTCGTTTTCGTTGCCGGGGTAAACGCCCAGACCGACAACCTGGACAGCCTGGTAGACACGTTAGCAGGCAGACAGGAAATGGATTTTCAAGAATCTGTTGAAGAACAGGCCCTTGGTGATACCCAGACGCTCCGGCAATTTATCAAGGATTCTTTGCAATTGGTTTATGAAGAGGCGTTCATGGAACAAAAAGATTCCATCGCAACCCTTTTCAACAATCAAATTACCGATATTCTCAATCAAAATTCCCTCGAAACCAACCGACTTGAGAAAACCGTCCGGGCCCTGCGCGACAGCCTCAAATTGAGCAAAAAACCTACTCCCTCGCCGATGGTCACTCAAAAAAGTGAATATGACCCGTTCACCGAGGAAAAATATTTCAGTTATGAAAAGATGTTAAAACGACAGGAAGTCAAATCAAAAGAAGGATTTCTGATTCTTTCTTCCACTGTCGAAGATATTTATCCTTTTCAGATCAGTGAACTTGAGCGTTACATCAATCGCTTTTTCCCGGAAGCACGTTGCGATACCGTGCAGGATTATCTGACCCAGATGTATATCCGGAAACAGGAATGGGCCAAAGCAGAATTCTCTATCATAAAATTTATATTTTTATACCCCAAATCACCTTTATATGAAGAAATAAAAACTATCCGTTCCGGTATTTTTGCAACCGAAAAAGCGTATAAAGATAATGTTGATTTTCTAATGAGTATCGTCACTACGACCCCTGAGTATCCAGGCATTGAAACCCGCTACTTTAAGCTGGTTGAATTGTTAAAAGATTTTCCGGATCCTGCGGTAAAGGCAATGTTCGTCAAAGAAGCCCAAAAATACCTCGAACTGTATCCTTTTTCGGAACAGTCTGCCCGGGTTTGTCTGTGGCTGGCGAATTATTTTACCAATAATCAACGTACCCAGAGTGCCTTTATTACCTATCATCGATTAATGATTTTTTACCCGGATGGCCCGGAGATGACCACCGCGCTTTATCAATCCGCCCGTTTACAGGAAAAAGAGTTTGAGGAGTATGGTCCGGCTATTGAGACATATTACCAGTTTATTGAAAAGTTTCCTGACGATACACTGACGGCCTCCGCTCACAACAGAATCGCTAAAATTGCTGATTCCAAGCAACAAAACTGGGAAAAAGCCATTTTAGAATACCAGATCAGTGCTGATTTGTATAGAGAGACGGGGAAAATGGACCTCAGCACCGAGGCACTGATGCGTAAGGCGGTTATTCTGGCTGATCAAATGAATCTGATTCAGGATGCTGTTGCAAGCTATTTATCGATCGAGGAACATTTTCCGGGAACCGGGGGAGCCCACAAGGCCATTATTGCGGCCGGTGATCTCTACAAGCACCACAAGCAATTCGATGCCGCGATTGCGCAGTATATGAACCTTTACGAAAAATACCCGGACGCTGAAAATGTTCTTGATGCACTGGATAAAACGGCTGACATCTATAACAGCGAGTTGGGCAACTCCGATAAAACGGTTGAAACCCTGAATCTGATTATCACGAACTATCCTGATTCAAAAAGCGCCAGCAAGGCTGAAAAACTTTTGAAGAAATTGCAAAAAGTAAAATAAAGAACACCATTAAATGAAAAAAGCCGGTCCGTCCAAAATCGAACCGGTTTTTTTTAATCAGTGATTCGAATCGCGGTTTTCGTTGGGTTATAAGGATTGTTTTTATCGCTGTATAAACGTATGAATATTCGATACAGTGTCTTTGTCAGCCGGAACGCTCCCCAAATCCAGCGAGCCGGGTTTGAAAAAAACGTTCGGTTGCCATCCGGTGTGATAAAATCAGTAAGGTGCAGATAAACACTCGCTGAACTGTTCAGAGTATTTAACAGTCTTTGGCTCTGACTGCAATCTACGTCTTCATCGAGAATACTTTGAATAATGAATATGGGGTGTTCAATATCTGTTTCGGGCACAATTGATGAAAACATCTTCTCCAAATCACGGTTATCAACATTGGTAATATCACAAACATCCTCTTCGGTCAAATCGCCCCGAAATACCGATAGAACCAGATTGCGGGTTTCCGGATCAAGATTTTGGGCAATTTCAAATGCTTCAGCCACTCGATTTTCCAAAAGTTTTTCAAATACCAACGATATTTTTCCCGGTTTTCCGGTTTCAATATAGCTTTCAAGCATATTAAACAAATATAGAATCCGTAAACTTGCGGAAGAGCTTCTGCGTATCCACCGATTTCTGATTTTTACCCTGCCTGTATATGCAAATTTAACCAGTGCGGAAATATCAATGACCGGAGAAAGAAAGACTAAACAGCGTATTTTATGAATCATTTCCGAATCGTTCATAACCGAAAAAATTAAACGTGAGCTGAAATCCGATCCAGCCAGTACAATTCGTTCTTCGTCAAATAACTCGTCCTGACATACGGCATTTATCAAATCACGCAGATTGTCCGGTTTTGACTTGGCAATTTTGATCCCTGTATTCAGTGCATCATCGACCATGATAACATGATACCCAACAACAGCCAGTGCTTTTGCAAGATGTTTTAACTGTCTGGATTTCCCTATAAATGACATCGTGCCAGCTATAAAGATAAAAACCGGACGGGTTTTTATCTTTTCCCTGGTATATAGAGTAACCGGTATTTTTCCTGATTTTCCTGAAAGTCCGATCCGCTTTTTCTTCAAAACCGGACGCCATCGGATAAATTGATTAAATATTCCAGGCTCGGAAAGCATGAACACCGTAAAAGCAGCCCGGCAGAATAGGGCAATCTGATGACACATCTCTTTAATCGTGCGGGCTTGTTTCATTGGACGGCGATCAATAACTTATCTTTTGTGAATAATAAAAAACACCCTCGCAAATATAATGCAATGAACCACGGAAATCCAAAGGGATTAACTGAAACCCCATTTCACGATAAATCTACCTCGCTGTCCCGATCTGAACGGCAGTATATACAGTCACTTCATCAGAAAAAATACCGATATTACCATAATCAATTTGTTTTGGAAGGTATCAAGCTCGTTCACGAGGCCATTCAAGCCCGGTATCCAATCGGGAAAATATACGTCAGTATAACCGCTCAAAATAAAAACTGGTCACGAGAGATCGGTTCACTGCTGGATTCGTGGCCTATTCAAGTGCTGTCTGATTCCGAGATTGCCTCAATCAGCTCATTGAAAAACCCGGAAGGTGTTATTGCAATAGCGCCAATTTCTTCCCAGGATTTTTCGATAGAATTACCACCACTGTCACCATTTATTTACCTGTGGGAAATAAACGATCCCGGAAATCTGGGAACAATTCTAAGAACTGCGCGATGGTATGGGATACAAAATGTATTACTGTCTCCCAACAGTGTGGACCCGTTTTCACCAAAAGTTGTTCGCGGCACCATGGGCGCCCTTTTCAATGTTTCTATCTGGCAAAATGTTGCGTTTGAAGATTTGAAAGTATATACCGACAACCAGGAAATCCTGCTGGTTTCCGCTGATACTGGCGGCTCACCGGTTAACTCTCTGCACACCGACAAATGGGGCTTGATTCTGGGAAACGAGTCCCACGGATTGCCGGATTTTATTATCAACAGTTCAAAATATACTATCGGTATTCCGCGTTACGGTTCCGGCGAATCTTTGAATTTGTCCGTTTCGGCCGGAATAATCCTGAATGAATTATATCGACAAAACAAGGAGTAAAATGCGTTCAATTTTAATGATAACACTTTTAATATCAACAGTCTGGTGTGCCGACAGTCTATCCACCGGGAATTCCGATCTCCCCATCGGCACACAGGCACCCGGGTGCTATGCTAAAACAATTGACGGTAAGGATTTTTTTCTAAGCCGGCATGTCGGTCCAAAAGCACGCAACGAGTTAAAGGGGCCGGTGGTTTTTTCCTTTTTTACTACCTCCTGTTTGCCGTGTCGAAAAGAAATCCCTTTTTTGCATGCTCTTAAAGAAGAATATCCCGGCCTGAGCATATATCTAGTCAATGTCGGTGAAGACCCCGAAACGGTTCGGTCCTATGTTGGTAAAATGAATTATACACTTCCCGTGCTTCTAGACCGTTATGGTAAAATATCAGGAAATTATTCCGCGAAAGTCACACCGACCCTCATTGCCATCAATGAATCAGGTTTAATTGATTTCTATAAACAGGGTTTCGCTGTTACTGATACCAGTACGATCGCGAAAATATTTAAACGGCTGGCGACCGACTAATGTCATTATTATTTAACGCTATTCTCGTCGCATTATCTTGACTTTAGCGGTCCTTCTATCTAAATTCTCACGCCTTTTAACACAGCCCAAACAATACAATGTTTAATATTATACCCCAGATAAAAACCGCTATATTTCTTATGGTGGTTGGCTTATTATTAGCCTCTATTACGGCGGTATTCATAATGATGGCAACTTCCGGGATCAATGAAATAACCGTAGCTCAAATCGGTCTGTTGATCGGTGAACTGTTTCTTCCGGTTCCGATTTTTATCTGGGCTAAAAATTATCGGATAGATATACGGCGTTTGTTTCGTCTAAATCCGGTTTCTGTGTCATCTGTTATTGCATCAATCCCACTTGCAGTTGGGCTGACCATTATTACCGATGAATTTGACCGGATTGCCCAGTCCCTGGTGTCCGCACCGGCAGAGTTTTCAAAAATCCAGGAAATAATGACCATTACCGACCCGCTCTCGGCATTTTTCATTATTGGTGTTGTTATCATTATTGCTCCTTTTATTGAAGAACTGATCTTTCGCGGTTTTTTCCAGCGAATTCTGGAATACCGTTTTAATGATATTACAAAAGCCGTGCTGTATTCAGCGCTGACCTTTGCTATTATACATTTTAATCCATGGTGGGTTGTACAAATTTATATAATCGGCATTTTCATGGGCTATGTTGCCTGGCGAACCAATTCAATCTGGATATCATTTATCCTTCATGCCATTAACAATGGTATTGCTGTATTATTTACCCATCTTGCAAAAAACAGTCTTGGTTGGTACGAATGGCAGGGACATGTTTCCCCGATAATTCTGGTTGTCGGCGTTCTGCTTTTAGCGGGCGGATTACGCTGGTTTATTCGATCAACTCCCATCGCCGATAAATGGAGCGGGGCCGTACCGATCGAAGAATTACTCGGCAGTCCGCCTGAATCAGGTAGTTAATCCTTTGATCCGGAGGTGTTTATGATGGATCGTGAATTTAACATTTTACAGGATGCGTTCAGGCGTCTCATTCGCCGAAACGCCCGTTCCAATACGCAAAAGATGATCATGAAAACCCACCCGGCCGATCTGGCCGCGCTGTTCAGATCATTCACGGAAATGGAACGGGAAACGGTTTTCAATCTCATTTCCGACAGGACTTATAAAGCCGAATTTCTGGCTGAATTGGACCGTTCGATTTTGGTTGAAATACTTGAAGACATGGCCCCAGGGGACATTGCAGAATTATTGAGTGAAATGGCCCCTGATGATCAGGCGGATCTACTGGCCCATATACCCGATGTTTTGGGAAAAGAGGTGCTTGGGTTAATGAGCAGCGCCGACTCTGAAGACCTGGAAGAACTGATGATGTACGAACCGGATACCGCCGGTGGTATCATGGTTCCGCTCCCGTTTAAAATGAATGAGCGCAACACGGTTCAGGACACAATCGATGCCATTCATGAGCAAAAAGATGTGGAAATGGTTTTTTATATTTACATCGTGGATGATAATGATCAACTGACCGGCGTTATTTCATTACGGCAGCTGCTGATGATTGCGCCTAAAACTATTTTACAGAACATCATGATTACTAAGGTTGTGACCGTTCAGCCGGAAACAGACCAGGAAGAAGTTGCCCGCATTATCAGTCGTTATAATTTTCTGGCTCTGCCGGTTGTCGATCGTAACAATTTACTTCTGGGAATTATCACCGTAGATGATATTATTGATGTCATCCGGGAAGAGGCCACGGAAGACTTTCTGCAAATGGCTGGAGTTGGAAAAGATCGGGAGATTTTATTAAAGACTCCATTTGAAGCGGCCCGAATCCGGTTCCCGTGGTTATTCGCGACCTTTATCGGAGGTTTAATTGTTTCTGCAATTGTCGTCGGTTTCCATGATTTATTGAATCAGTTTGTTATTCTGGCGGCGTTTATGCCAATTGTTGCCGGAATGGGTGGAAATGTCGGTTCCCAGTCATCAACCATTATCGTTCGTGGCCTTGCAACCGGTAGAATCAATTTTCAACAAATTTTTAAAATTCTGGGCGGACAGGTCATTATTGGTCTTATTCTGGGCGTTGCATTCGGTATGTTACTAACTCTTTTTTCGAACATATTTTACCATTTAACAAACAACATTCTTCTCATTGGAACGGTTATTGGCGTGTCGCTTTGTTGTGAATTGATTATTGCGGCCACGCTGGGTACACTGGTCCCCATGGTGTTACAGCGCATCAATGTCGATCCTGCGATCGCGACCAGTCCGATTGTGAGCACTTCTCTCGACATTACCGGGATGCTGGTTTACTTTTCGATAGCGACCGCGTTACTAATGTAAATCGATTTGATTCCGCGCAAACAAAGCCGGTTTCATTTTAAATATTAATATAACAGCAACCCCGATCAGGGCAGGGATAAATACATTACAAACGAATACCAACAATGGTGCAACGAGAGCTGTCTCTTTCGATATCTCGAAATGCAGAAGCATCTGCATGGTTGTCCATTCGCGTACACCGATTCCGGCAACACTAATCGGAATCATTACTGCAAACAAAACAATGTTTACGGTCGTAAAAACTGCCGAAAATGGAATTTGAACAGATTTCAAAACCAGCCAGTACTGTAACGCCATTATAAATACATGTAAAAACGA